>OIXU01000022.1_pt1 | contig 45128 bp, 32 predicted proteins | sample 1587921 | NCBI WGS metagenome assembly OIXU01 (sample SAMN03283238) | human gut metagenome | biome: human-associated habitat; material: feces | host: Homo sapiens | place: Peru | collected 2012
TTTGCTAAGGTAGAAATTTTTGCCTTAGCATTACTTCCTTTTTCATTTTTTTCTTGAAAACGTTTAGGACAATATTGGATTGTTTGCGATATTTCTGTAATTTTGCAACGTATATTTTTAAATATCTCCAAAATGCTGAAGCTCATTTCTATCTGCGCATTATGCTTGGCTTGCTGGCAAAGCACGAATGCGGCATCACACTCCTACATTGAATGTGACAGCATCACCAACAATCTGCAAGATTTTGCCTATCTCACCGCCTACACCGAGGCTAATTATGCGGCGTTCCCTGCCATCATGAAGGGTGGATTTGGCGAGCGTTACAGCCAAATGAAGGATTCGCTGAAGTGCGACATCGAAACCGGGAAAATGGGCATCAAGCAAGCCACTTGCGAATACGCCTACTGGTTTAATTCACAATTCGACGCACACTACTATATGGACGACCACCTCTTTTGGCGCGTATATAAGAGGAAGGACACGCCCGACTATGCCCACCTGATGGACTACGCCCCACAGACGCTATCCACTCGCATCAATAAGCACACCTACCTGATTCGCATTCCGTCGTGCGCCGGCAAAAACCCCACCAACGAATGGGTGGCAAATGCGGTGAGCGAGTTTATGGGCAGCAAATGCAAGAATCTGATTATCGACATTCGTGGCAATAGCGGTGGCAGCGATGAAATCTGGGCTCCGCTGATTTCGCTGCTCATCGACCACAAGGCACTCGCTCCTGAAGCATACTGGTTCAGGAACACCTACGCCAACCGAACAAACAATTCGATGCAGGATTGGCTGAAAACACAAGTCGCCGACTTCGACAAGTCCACCAAGTCGTTTCTGCTGATGGGCGCTGATGAAGATGACGACGACACCGACGAAATTCCGCCACACGACACCAATATCCACATCGCATTCATCATCGACCGCCGCACAGCGAGTTCTGCGGAAACCATTCTGCGAATAGCACGAAATTTCACCGACCGTGAGCGATATGCCATCTACGGCAAAGAGAATAGCGCTGGAGCCGCCGAAACTGGCAATCTAGTGCCCTTCCACCTGCCCCACAGCCGCATTCAAGTTTACTACCCCATCTCTTTGTCGTCGTCGTTCCTGAGCGGTGCCGAGCAGCACAACGGTGCATCAGGCATAAGCCCCGACGTGAAAATAGACCTGCCCTACCCCGCCAAACTCACCAACAACATCGACACCTGGACCCAATACGTAGCCAAGCAAATGCAAAACAGAAAAAAGCGCTAATCCCCCACACACAGCGATGCTGCGCTCACAAACAACGTAACACCATAACGTAGTGGAGGATGTGTCAAATCACAAAAAACAGCACCATAGCGTAGGGACATGATGAATCGAGAGCACTGAAAAAGTAAAAGCAACTTTCAGATTGAAAGTTAATAACGGAGAAATAGTCGTTTTACCCTTCTTTTTCTGCCTATCATAGCCTTATTGAGGCGATTTGTGGAAAGAAAAGTTATAAATCGTAAGCATTTTTCGTTTTGGTCTTTAAAAAACTGGACTTTTTCAGTGCTCTCGATGAATCGCAAAGATACGATTTGCTTCTCTGTGCATCCCCATTTTGTGGATGGGTGCGCGTGGGAAATTGTTATAAAAGTTGAAATTTTTGCCTAAACGGATAATTTGTTATAGTTTTGCATATTATTTTACGAGATACAAATTATTAGAAATGAAGAAATTCTTACTTGCAATAGCTGCTGTGATTGCAGCATCTTCTATCAATATGAGTGCAGAAACACGCCTCGGTGCCACCGTGGGTGTGAATTACAACGAATTACACTTCGGACAAGGCGATATTTTCAGCAGCGATAGGATGCTCGGCGGCAATGCCGGTATCGTGGGCGAACTGATGGTTCCAGGCATCGGTTTCGGCGTAGATGCTGGTTTGCTCTACTCGATGCGCAACGCCAAACTGCACTTTGAGGAAAAGAAGGCGTGGTCGTCGATGGGCATCGGTGCCGAAACTGCCACTCTCCACTATATCGACATTCCCATCAACCTGAAATTCCGCTATCACAACCTGAACGGTTTCGAAAACACGCTGATGCCAATGGCGTTTGCCGGTCCTGTGATTTCGATATTGGCAGGCCACAGCAAATGCGCCGACCAGTTGAGTTACAACAAATTGAGCGTAGGCTTGCAGATGGGTATCGGCTGCGAACTTTTCGAGAAGGTGCAAATCAAGGCTGGCTACCAATTCAGCATCGGCGAATCGTGCCGCACAAAACTTCTTGAAGAACACAGCGCAAAGAACCGCACATGGTTCCTCAACGCCACCTACTTCTTCAAATAAAGCACCCAAACCACATTCCATACAGCACAGCGAGGCACCCCAAAAAGGTAGCCTCGCTTTTTTTTCGCTCTTTGCTGACTGCTAAAGGCTCAAAGGAAAATCCATGGGGAACTGAAACAACGGTAGGGGCAGGCATCGGAGATGCCGAATGATGCGAAACACCATGCAAGCGGTCTTGCCGACGCAGTCGCAAGGCTGCGAAGCTTGGTGACAGTCGGCTACCATATACATGAGCCTCGGAGAGGGTCTATTGTGGTAGCATCAACACTCTTGACCACAACAGACCCTCTCCGAGGCTCATCATATCATTCTCCATCTGTCACCAAGCTGCGCTCAATCGCCCCCTTGGGGCTCTTTTCGCTTGCATGGTGTTTCGCATTATCAGGCATCTCCGATGCCTCCTGACGTTCCACAAACCCGCCCCACAGGCATTGCACCTCTTCACCCATAAACATTCTTGCTTATATAGGGTTTCTATTAAGGGTTTCTATTATCGTGCCATACACCCACAAAACAAATGGAATTGATACAATTGTATTAATTCTACAAAAAAAATTGGGCGGTTCGATTGTGAGCCGCCCAACTTGGGTATTTTAGATGCGATTCAGTGAATCACTCTGTGTACTGATGGATTATTTCACCAACTTGCTTGCTGATTGGCTGCCATCGCTGTAGTTAGTAACCACGATGTTCACGCCATTGAATGGAGTAGCAGATTCCATACCAGCCACGTTGTAGTACTTCACGCTGTTGATAGTCTTAGCGCCGTAGATGTCGGCAACGCCAGTCACTTCAGCAGGGATAGTAATCACACAAGAAGCAGAAGCTTGTGCATTGCGAACGCAAGTAGCGGTGATAGTCACCACGCGGTCAGCAGCAGCCTTGGTTGTTGCAGGAAGGATAGTCACAAGACCGTTAGCGTCAACTGTAGCGATTTCTACGTTGTTAGAAGTCCAGTTTACAGCAGGGTTGGTAGTTTCTTGTGGAAGAACAGTAGCCACGAGTTGGAGTTCGTTCACACCACCAGGCATAGTGTATTCTTCGTAGTTGAGAGTGATGCTTTCTGGCTTCACTTCAGCAGTTGGGTTGAGAATCTTCACCACGCAAGTAGCCTTGAGCTCAGGTTTAGCTTCGCAGCTTGCAGTGATAGTAACTGTGCAAGGAGTTTCTTCGTTCCAAGAAGCTTGCTTGATAGTGGTCACAAGACCGTTAGCGTCAACTGTAGCGATTTCTTCGTTAGAAGAAGTCCAAACCACGTTGGTGTTGTCGGCTTCGTCAGGAGTAACTGTAGCGGTGAGTTGTACAGTTTCGCCACCGTTGTTCAAAGTCACTTCTTCCTTGTCGAGAGTGATTGCCTCTGGCAATACCACTTGAGGAGCCACATAAGTAGCACCGCACACGCCGTATGCTTCTACGCCTTCAACAGCGAAAGTAACTACAGGTTGTGCATCTGCACTCTTGATAGTCTTGATACCGCTCTTGTGGAGTGGGTTGTTGGCATCGAGAGCCACGCTACCCTTGATAGCCTTGTCGTCGCTTGGAGCAGCGATGTATGACCAGTAAATGTTGGTACCGTCGCCATTGATTTGAGCGATGTTACAAATTTCACCAGAGTCTTCAGCACCGTCCATATATACAGGAGAATCGTCGATGAGTTGGCAGTCAGCGATTGTGAGGTCGGCATTGCCTTCCACGTCGCTACCATCAGCGTTTTGGAGTTTTGAGAGAGCAATACGGTAAACACCTGGCTTAACACCAGCAGCCTTCTGAACGAACATGTAGTAGTAGCCGTTTTCTTCATCGAGGTAAGAAGTTTTGATAATTACGTCTTTGAAGAGCACATTGAATGGTTGTTTCTTACCAGCGCCACCATCAGGATAGATGTCGGCGTCGCGGAAACGAGTAAGACCAAGACCATTGAACTTAGTGGTACGCCAGTAGATGCCCTTGCTGTCGCGGCAGAAGCCACCAGTGATAGCGCCCCAGCTCAGGAGGTCGTTATAGTAAGGGAGCCATGCGTTGTCGAACAAGAATGGTTGTGGGCCATAGAGACCTGTGGTGTCGGCATTGAGCTTGTGAACACCCACGTTACGGTCAGCGATGTAGATGTTGTTTGTAGCCTTGTCGATATACATTGAGAATGGGTCTTCACTTGGCTTGTAACCTACGTTGTTGAGAACAGTTACGCGGTAGAAGATACCATTGGTGTTGTTTACGTAGAAGAGTTCACCGTCGCCGAGTGGAAGGTTAGGGTTTTGGTATTTGAACTCTTCACCAGCCACAGCCACATAGATGCGGTTTTTGTAGCTTTGGAGGGTGAATGCGTGAGCACCTGTTGCAAACTTGGTGTCAACGATTTGACCGTTTTCGTCCTTATACATGAGCTTACCATCAGTGGTAGCGAAGTACAGACCAGTTGGGCAGCCGAGTGAAGCGCCACCAGTTTGGATAGTTGGGTCGGCTTGAATGTTGAGGTATTGCCATTGAGAAGCAGCTTTATACTTAGCCACAGCCTTAGTAGCCACCTTACATACTACATTGCTTTGCTCTGCCTTGAACACGTTAGCTGCAAGAGCTGGAGTGTTGCCGTTGAGCACGCGGAGCGATTCGATAGTGGCAGGCACTGCGCCTGGTTCCATATAGTTGACGTTTGCAGGAATTTCCATGTTCTTCAGAGCAGGACAATCAGCAAATGCGTCCTTCATAATGTTGGTAGCGGTAGTAGGGAGTGTCACGCTGTTGAGCTTTTCGCAACCACCACAAATACCTTGAGGAATTTCGTTGCGGCCGTCTTCAAACACGATAGCTTCGAGAGCTGATTTTTTGAAGATGTTAGAACCAACGGTCACGTTGCTCTTGAGAGTGAAGTTCTTGATAGCGCTATTAGCGAAGCCATAGTCGCCAATCTTTTCAAGCATTGGGAATTCAGCCACTGCGCAAGGAGCGTAAGCCATACCGTAGTTGTCGATATTGGTTACAGTAGCGAAAGCATCTGTGCCCACAGTGCCTTGGTGACCAGTGACGAGAAGACGAGTACCATCAGCAGTTACGAGAGCGCCGTTCACCACCTTGAAAGCAGTGTTGGCTTCATCTACCTTGATAGTAGCAAGAGTGGTGATAGGAGCGAATGCAGCAGCACCGATAGCTGTTACACCAGCAGGAATGTTCACGCCTGTGATCTTAGTGTCGGCAAATGCCTGTGAACCTACAGAAGTGAGGGCTGCTGGAAGAGCGATTTCGCCCACGAGAGCTGCGCCTTGGAATGCGCTTGTATAGATAGTTTGAACAGAAGCTGGGATTTGAAGATTCTTCAAACCTGTCTTGTAGAATGCAGTAGCACCGATTGAGGTAACAGCGTCGCCCATAGTGATAGAGGTGAGGGCAGCGTCGCCTGAGCAAAGACGTTCAGGAATAGCAGTGATTACAGCAGGAATTTGAAGACTTGCGAGTGAAGTACAGCTTGCGAAAGCACCTGCGCCTAATGAAGCCACGTTCACGCCAGGAGCATAAACCACTTCAGTAAGACCTGTACAACCCATAAACATTTCAGCGTCGACAGTGGTGAAATGGCCACCGAAAGTCACCTTCTTCAAGGTCTTGATGCCACGGAAAGGCATGTTTGAACCAGAACCTTCATCAAGGTTGCGACCGAAATAGATTTCTTCGATTGGGCTCTTAACACCTTCGCCCAAATTCAGCACAAATGCGAGAACACTCATCTTGAAAGGAGTTTCACTATCTGCGAAAGTGATTTTCTTCAAACTGGTCATGCCTGCGAGGTTTTGAGCTGTGAAAGTGCCAGGAACACCTGCAGGGATAGTCACTTCTGTGATTGAAGAGCAGTCCTGGAGATAGCCATTACCAAGTGAGGTGGCAGTAGCTGGAGTTGGGTCGTTCTTCAATGCAGTACAGCCCTTGAAGCAGTTACGACCGATGGTAACGCAAGTTTTTGGGAGCTGCAGAGAAGTAAGCTCGCGGCAGTCAGCGAATGCGTTGGCAGCTGTAGCCACTACGGTGTAAGTAATGCCCTTGAGCTCAAATGTTTCAGGAATCACGATATCACCCTTGTAGAAGGTGGTATCACCCTTTTTAAATGTGTAACGCTTAACTGTAGCATTTGTGCCTTTAGTGGTGTAGTTGATGCCTTCGTACGATACGGTGGCAGCACCAGCCTCCTGAATAGCAAACAAGCTAACCAAGCCTAAAAGCATTACACGCATCCATGAAGTTGTAAATCTTTTCATGTTGAGAATGTTGTTAGTTAGTTATTAATTAGTTAATTTATAAAATTTGTAATACAGTCAAAAATTAGCTATCATATAGTTAATCAGCATATTGCATAGTAAATGCGACCGCACCAGTGCGGTAACCGTCATTTTGCAACTACAAATATAAGCATTTTTCCCAAATCACCACACATTATATAACAAGAAAAAAAACACACCCACCACCCAAAAAGCAAAAAAGGGAGAGCGGCAACAAAGTGCCACTCTCCCCATATTGAAGCGTTTTCAAAACCCGAATCGGTCATTAGGGCTTGTGGTTTTTCGGAATTTTAGAAGAATGAATTTTGCTTGTCTTTTAATGAGTGATAGCGAGCTATTACGAATTAAAAACAAGCAAAAGGCATCTTATAAAAGCCGAAAGACCGCAAGAAGTTATATAAAAATCCTCATACGGCCTAATGACCGATTTGGGTTAAAGCGTAAGCAACAGTTTTCCCCCATCAGTCCTTCCCTACAAATCAACGTAAGTCTAACCTCTGATTTCTATTGTCTAACTTCTTAGATTATGCATAATTTTCTGTAATTTTGTGGAGAAATTTATACTGATTTATGAGAAGATTTTTGTTTTTATGCGCGCTGTGCATTGTGTGTGCAGCATCGGCTTGGGCTCAACAAGCCAAGTATGTGTTCTATTTCATTGGCGACGGCATGGGCCTGAACCAAATCAACACCACCGAATATTATATGGCAAGTGCTGAAGGGAAATGGGGGTTCGGTCATCTTTCGTTTGCCGACTTCCCCTACACCACCTACGCCGCTAATTATTCCGCCAATCGCCGTGTTACCGACTCTGCCGCCGCTGGCACCGCTCTGGCTACCGGCCATAAGACCAACAACGGTATGCTGGGCATGACTCCCGATTCTGTGAATGTGAGCAGCATTGCCACTTGGGCAAAACAAAGCGGTAAGAAGGTGGGCGTGTGCACCACGGTGAGTATCGACGATGCCACCCCTGCAGCATTCTATTCACACCAGGCAAGCAGAAAAAGCCGCAACGCCATTGGTCGCCAACTCGCCACTTCGGGCTTCGACTACTTTGCCGGCTCCGATTTCCGCAACCCTAAGGGCGACGACGGCACCGACCTTCACCAAATCTGCGAAGCCAACGGCTACACTTGGGCATACGGTTACGAGGAAGGAAAAGCCAAGTGGAAAAATGCCAAAAAACTGTTTATGGTGCAGCACAAAGACGCAAAAAAAGAAATTCCATACGCTATCGACCGTGGCGAAATCGACCTCACATTGCCTCAAATCGTGGAAGTGGGCATCAACACGCTGATGAACAACAATAAGAAGGGCTTCTTCTTCATGATTGAGGGTGGAGCCATCGACCATGCTTGCCACGGACGCGATGCGGCTTCTGCCTTCTACGAAGTGTTTGATTTCAACGATGCCGTGAAGGTGGCACTCGACTTCTACAAGAAGCACCCTAAGGAGACGCTGATTATTGTGACTGCCGACCACGAAACAGGCGGCATGGTGCCTGGTAACGGACGCTATACCCTCGATTTGGATTTGCTCAAATACCAAACTTGCAGCATCAACGAGGTGACAGCAAAAATCAACGCTATGAAAAAGAACCGCATGAAAAAATCGTGGGAAGATGTGAAGCAACTGCTGAGCGAGTGCTTCGGCTTGTTTACAAAGGTGGATGTCACATGGCGAGAAGAGGCTGAATTGCGCGAAGCCTACGAAGACGCTTTCGAGAAAAACCCTACCGACGAAAACCTCTATGGCGTGAACTTCACGCTCACCACCAAGGCTTGCGGCATTCTCAACAAAAGGGCTGGCATTTCATGGGCAAGCGGTTCGCATTCTGCCGGTTATGTACCAGTATATGCCATCGGTGCTGGTGCTGAGCGCTTCCACGGTCGCCTCAACAACACCCAAATCCCCGAAATCACAGCAAAAATTGCTGGTTACAAAAAGTAACCCACCCACACCACAATACCCCCACACAAACTGCTCCGACTCGGCAGGCTCCACCCAGCCTTCACACGCATCGGAGCAGTTTCTTTATTTAAAGGAAAATGGGAGCAACATTGCATCATAACGTAGGGGACATGCCCTGGCATGTTTCGATGCAAACCAACAATGTATCACCGAATTGAAAATAGGAAATGATATACAAGTTGTCCCTGTGATAATTTAGTAGAAAAAATCCCGTAGGGATTAGATGTGCGTAGGCAGGTATGCAGCGAAGGTTATGCGAAATGAGCGAAGCGAAATGGAGCATAACCGAAGCGAAATGCCTGCAAATATCGTATAACAAATTTGCATCCCAGCGGGATGCGATTTCGTATTCAATGGGCAATTTGATGTTGTCGCATTCCGCTGGAATGCATAATACTGACATTTCTATTGCAGGCATTTGCCCGAACAAGTTCGAGCGAGCTAAAGGTTCGAAAAGATTCCATTTCGCTTCGCTCCATTGCATCTTTTCTGCATACCTGCCTACACACATCAAATTCCTAACGGAATTTCATCGCATCTTCTTCGGAACAACATATATATATCATTTCCTAAAAATATACCGAAGGCATATCCCCACATCATTTTGCCTTAAACCCAATTTGGATTCAGGGAAAAATAGTGGTGGGAAAAGCGCGTGCAATCATAAAAATTTCATTATATTTGTAAGATAGCAATTATTAGAATTGAACAACGATGAATCTTGATAAATTTATTGATATGGCGGATAAGGTGGAGTTTCTTGCCACCACTATAGGTATGCAACTGGTTAGCACTCCCGACCCCGACGAGGCTGTGTGCACTTTGAAGGTGACGAAGGCTGTGAGCCAGCCTGCGGGCTATCTCAACGGTGGCACATCGCTGGCTGTGGCTGAGAATCTTGCCGGCATAGGCAGCACGCTCTTAGACGAGGAGCATTTCCCTATGGGGCTGAATGTGACTGCCAACCACCTACGATCCGTGCCTATCGGTGCCACCATCAAGGCTGTGGCGAGAATCCTTCACAAGGGCAAGAACACCCATGTGTGGAATGTGGATATTTTTAACGAGGAAGGACAACTGTGCTTCACCTCTCGTGTCACCAATTATATGCTCGACCTCAAGAACAAGAAATGAAGCCTTTCGCACTCTACCGTATGCCTGGGGAAGCGCTGGCTACCCGTATCACTGCCGCAAAAGCCACAGTGGTGAGCAGTTGCGCCGAACTTAACGGCAGAAGTGGCTTTGTGATTGCCCCTTTCTCCCCCACTCCACACGAGCCAATCCTGCTGATTGAGCCAGAGGAAGTGAGTAAATTCGTGCCCGATGCCGATGGTGGCGAGCCTTTCGCCTTCGAAGATGTGGAGGCATCGAGTAGCCGAGCCGCCTACGCATCTACTTTCCCTACATTTCACAAAACGCTCACCAACAACACTTTCCGAAAAGTGGTGCTGGCGCGACAGAAAACGGTGGAATGTGGCGGCGAAGTCGATGCCATACGCCTGTTTAACCGTGCGTGCAAGCTCTATCCGCTGCAAATGATAGTGCTGGTGTGCGCCGAAGAATGTGGCACTTGGCTGATGGCTACACCCGAAATTCTGCTTCAAGGGCATGGAGACCTGTGGCGCACAATGGCGCTGGCTGGCACGATGAAGGCGTGTGACGAGCAGCAGGGCTGGAGTGTAAAGAACATTCGTGAGCAACGCCTGGTATCGACCTACATCAGCAAATGCCTCGCTTCGCACGCCCACGACATCGACTTGCGTGGACCGATGACAGCCCACGCTGGCGCACTGGTGCATCTGAAAAGTGAATTCACCTTCAAACTCAACGATGCCTCAAAGGTGGGCAACTTGATTGACGAACTCTACCCCACGCCTGCCGTTTGTGGCATTCCAAAAGATGCCACCAGGGAGTTTATCTGCGCCCACGAACCTGCGCCACGCCACTATTACAGCGGCTTTATGGGACCATTGAACATGGGCGGCAATTCCGACCTCTACGTTTCGCTTCGCTGTATGAAGATTGACGGCAACCGCTGCACGCTTTTCGCTGGCGGTGGACTTATCAGCGACAGCATCGAGCAGCAGGAATGGGAAGAAACCGAAGCAAAAATGGGCACGATGCTCCGATGCCTCAACAACGAATACTAAATCACTCTATATCGCTTAAGAATGTATAGCAACAAGGAAAATATCAATATTCTCACCGCCCTGCTCGTGAGCCACGGCATCACCGACGCTGTGGTTTGCCCCGGCTCGCGCAATGCCGCCATTATCCACAATCTGGCGGAGTGTCCAAAAATCAAGTGCCACCCTGTGACCGATGAGCGCAGCGCGGCATTTGTGGCAATGGGTATGGCACAAGCCACTTGCCGACCTGTGGTGGTGTGCGTGACTTCTGGATCAGCCTTGCTCAACACCGCTCCTGCCGTGGCTGAGGCCACCTACCAGCACCAAGGCATCATCGTGATTTCTGCCGACCGCCCTGCCGCATGGATTGGACAAAATGTGGGTCAAACGATTCCACAGCCGGGTGCGCTTGGCTCTTTTGTGGGCAAATGCGTCAACATTCCAGAACCACACACCGACGATGACCGTTGGCACATCAACCGCCTTGTGAACGAGGCGCTGATTGAGACAAAAAAATATCATCGTCCAAGCGTGCACATCAATGTGCCACTGAGCGAACCGCTATTTGAATACACAGTGAAGAAATTGCCAAAAGAGCGCGTTATCACGCTTTGGGAAAGCACCTTTGGCTCAGCCGAACCGTTTGTCGACGAATTCACTGCGGCAAAGCGCCCTATGATTGTGGTGGGACAAGTCGATGAACAAACCTCTATCGACACACTCGATTATTTAGAGTTACTCGCCGATAGGGCAATCATCATTCACGAGGCACTGAATGGCTACGATGAATTGTTTGGCATCGACCTCGTGCTCAATGCCATTGAGGGCGTTGACAAAAAATATGTTCCAGATTTCGTTCTTCACATTGGAGGCGAAGTGGTGAGCAAACGCTTGAAATCATTTCTCCAAAGGGCGGAAACCGTGTGGCGCATCTCTCCAAACGGTGAAATCGCCGACACCTATAAAAACATCACAAATGTGATTTCTGGCGATACAGTCGACTCTCTTAAGATGATTGCCGTCGGTTATAAAATGCGTAATCTCAAGACGCCTTTTTCCATACAGACATATTATGACCTATGGTACGATGCTTTGGAAAAAGCCGACCAACATATCATCGACTATGAGCCGGCATACTCGCAGGCGGCGGCTGTGAAGGCATTTGAAGAACAGTACTACTACAGCGATTACGCCCCTCATATCCATTATGCGAACAGCACTTCCATTCGCCTTGCCAACCTCTTTGCGCGCCACTATGTGTGGTGCAACCGTGGCATCAACGGCATAGAGGGCTGCGTTTCCACAGCCGTGGGATTTGCGATGGCTGTGCCAAAGACCGAGCGACTGGTGCTGGTGACTGGCGATTTGGCGTTTTTCTACGACAGCAACGCCCTGTGGAACGAGGCGCTGCCAGCAAACATTGGCATTCTTTTGCTCAACAATGGCGAAGGTGGCATTTTCCGGCAAGTGAAAGGTTTTGGCGAAAACCCGATGGCACAGGGCTTCCATCATGCCACAGCCGAGGGCATTTGCCACCAGAATGGCGTGACCTACGTTGCCATTCACAACATCGACGAACTTTATCAACAAATAGAGAGACTTACGGACGAAGAAACCCCCATCGTGATGGAAGTGTTCACCGATGCAGAAATTGATAAACAAGAACTTATAAACATCTATAATAGTTTTAAATTATGAGAGAATGGAAAAAAATTGAAGGATTCGACTTTCAGGAAATCCTCTTTGAAGAATATAACGGTATAGCGAAAATCACTATCAACCGCCCTCGTTATCGCAATGCGTTCACCCCTCGCACCACTTGGGAAATGAGCCAGGCGTTTGCCTACTGCCGTGAGGCAAGCCGCATCAGCGTGGTGATTCTCACCGGTGCTGGCGACATGGCATTCTGTAGCGGTGGCGACATGAATGTGAAGGGCCGTGGCGGCTATGTGGGCGAAGACGGTGTGCCACGCCTCAATGTGCTTGACGTGCAAATGCAGATTCGCCGCTTGCCCAAGCCAGTTATCGCCATGGTGAACGGCTACGCCATCGGTGGCGGCCATGTGCTTCACTTGGTGTGCGACTTGACCATCGCAAGCGAAAACGCCATTTTCGGTCAAACTGGTCCAAAGGTGGGTTCGTTCGATGCCGGTTTCGGTTCATCGTATTTGGCGCGCATCGTGGGCCAGAAGAAGGCGCGCGAAATTTGGTTCCTCTGCCGCCAATACTCTGCGAAAGAGGCTGAGAAAATGGGTATGGTCAACAAGGTGGTGCCATTCGACCAACTCGAAGACACCTGCGTGGAATGGGCAGAAATCATGATGCAGCGCTCTCCTTTGGCTCTGCGCATGATTAAGGCTGGCTTAAATGCCGAACTCGACGGACAGGCTGGTATTCAAGAACTTGCTGGCGACGCCACCATGCTCTACTACTTCCTCGACGAAGCCCAAGAAGGCGGCAAAGCGTTCCTCGAAAAGCGCAAACCAGACTTCCAAAAATATCCAAAAATGCCGTAAAATCTTTTAGAAATAAGAGGTTAGAAATTAGAAGTTAGATTTTTAGGACGTCCTATCCCCCTAATCTCTAATCTCTAATCTCTAATTTCTAATATCTAATATCTAATTTCTAATATCTATATATGACTTTTTCGATTCAAGAGAAATTGTTGCATTTCAAGCAGCCGGCTGGCACTTCGCGTGGCGTATATACCACACGAAGAATCTGGCTTTTGACGGTGGAGCACGACGGGCGCACCGCCATAGGCGAGTGTGCGCCATTGCCACAGTTGAGTTGCGACGACATACCTGATTACGAGGCTGTTTTACGCCGATTTTGCGACGTTATCGAGACTACAGGCGCCATTCCTTACGATGAAATGCGCAACTATCCCTCCATGCTCTTTGGCGTGGAAACCGCCCTTGCGCAACTCTCTCGCACCGATGGATTGCTCTACGACACTCCTTTCAGCCACGGCGAGGAAGGCATTCCCATCAACGGCTTGGTGTGGATGGGCACGCACGATGAAATGCTCAGCCGCCTGAAGGAGAAACTCGCACTCGGTTTCCGCTGCGTGAAACTAAAAATCGGTGCTATCGACTTTGCGAAAGAACTCGACCTGATTCAGCACATACGCAAGCATTTCAGCCGTGAGGAAGTGGAACTCCGTGTTGATGCCAATGGCGGTTTCACGCCCGATGTGGCTCTGGAAAGGCTGCAAGAATTGGCTCGCTACGACATTCACAGCATTGAGCAACCCATCATGGCGCATCAGTGGAGCGAAATGGCGCAACTTTGCCAACTGTCGCCACTGCCTATTGCCCTCGATGAGGAACTGATTGGCGTGAACTCCACCGACGAGAAAATCCGCCTGCTCGACACCATCAAACCACAATACATCATTCTCAAGCCATCGCTCCACGGTGGCGTGGCTGGCACTCGCGAATGGATTGCGCTGGCGAATGAGCGTGGCATAGGCAGTTGGATAACAAGTGCGCTGGAAAGCAACATCGGACTCAACGCCATTGCCCAACTCGCTGCCGACATCTACGGTCCCAAAATCACAATGCCGCAAGGTTTGGGCACTGGTATGCTTTTCACCGACAACATTCCCATGCCTTTGGAAATCAGAAACGACTGCCTATGGATTACGAAGCGTTCATAGACGAGTGGCACAACTCGGAAGCATGTGTACTGGTACACACCAGCGGCTCCACAGGCGCACCTAAACCGATGATGGTGGAGAAGCGTCGCATGGAAGCGAGCGCACGCATCACCTGTGCCTTCTTGGGCTTGCAGAGTGGCGACACAGCTTTGCTCTGTATGCCTCTCGACTACATTGCTGGTAAAATGATGGTGGTGCGCGCCATCACTTGCGGTTTGCGGCTCATTCGCATCGAGCCTTGCAGCCACCCGATGGCAGAGGTGTGCACCCCTATCCACTTTGCCGCTATGGTGCCACTGCAAGTGGCAAATTCGCTAAAGGTGGCAGACGAACGCCAAAGGCTCATGGCTATCAAGCACTTGATTATAGGTGGAGGCGCAATTGATGATGATTTGGAGCGTGAGTTGCGAGATTTCCCCAACGCTGTATGGAGCACCTACGGCATGACCGAAACGCTCTCGCACATTGCTTTGCGCCGCATCAGCGGCAGCGAAGCGAGTTTGTGGTACACGCCTTTCGATGGCGTGACGGTGAGTCTCGACAGCCGTGGCTGCCTCGTGATTGATGCGCCGCATGTGTGCCACACCACCCTTGCAACCAACGACTGTGCCGAAATCCGCGATGGCAAATTCCGTATTCTCGGACGCATCGACAATGTGGTGTGCAGTGGCGGCATCAAAATTCAAATCGAGGAAGTGGAGCAATCGCTCAAACCTCACATTCACAAACGATTCATCATCACCAAGCGAAAAGACAAGGATTTAGGAGAAGCATTGACGCTGCTCACCGAAGAAGCCGACACCGAAGCCGTGCGCAATATCTGCCATCGTGCGCTCCCAAAATATCACCAGCCACGCCACATTTTCTATGTGGAAGAAATACCACTGACCGAAACAGGCAAACCAGCGCGTGCAAAAGCCGAATCCATAGCCAATTCGCTTTGAAATTGGATTTAATTCGCTATATTTGCATTCTATTAAACCATTACTCCTATGACTAACTACAAACGTCCTCAAATAGCACTCATCTACGATTTTGATGGCACACTCGCACCCGGCAATATGCAGGAATTTGGCTTCATTCAAGCCATTGGCGACGACATCGACCAGTTTTGGGAAAAGTGCAACAACCTTGCCAGCAACAACGATGCCAACCACATCCTCACCTATATGTACACCATGCTGAAAGAAGCGCGCGCCGACGGCATCTCGCTCAGGCGTGAGAGTTTTCAGAAATTCGGTTCCATGGTGAAGTTGTTTCCCGGTGTGCAGGAGTGGTTCTCGGTTATCAACAAGGTGGGCGATGAACTCGGACTCGACATCAAGCACTACATCAATTCCTCCGGTTTGCGCGAAATGATTGAGGGCACATCTATCTACCACGAGTTTGAAGCCATTTACAGCAGCACCTATCTTTACGATGCCGACGGCGTGGCTTACTGGCCTGGTGTGGCAGTAGATTCCACAGCCAAAACGCAATTCATCTTCAAGATTTCGCGAGGCATCAAGGAATTGAGCGACAATTTGAAGGTGAACGAATACATGCCCCACGACGATCGACCAGTGCAATACCAGCACATGATTTACTTTGGCGACGGTATGACCGATGTGCCAAGCATGGTGCTTGTGCGCTACTTTGGCGGCCATTCCATCGCCGTTTTCGCCGACGACAAGTGCCACAAAGACCAAGCCCGAAAACTCATTGAGCACGACCGTGTGGACTTCATTGCCAAAGCCGATTACAGCGAAGGCGGCGAAATCTACCGTCTGGTGAAATCAATGCTCGAAAAAATGAAAGCCGACTACGATTTCGACCAACTCCTCCGCAGCCACAAAGCCTCCTGCAAATAACTTACCCACTTATTTCTAAATATCATATTATGAGCAAAAAGTTTGAAATAAGAAATAGTACAGCCGAGTTTCTCATATTCCAAGCAGAAGGACAAGAGAATGGTGTGCAGGTCGTGTATCAAGATGAAACGATTTGGGCTACCCAAAAAGCTATTGCGGAATTGTTTGATGTTAAAATTTCTACTGTAAACGAACATCTTAAAAACATTTTCAGAGAAGGAGAGCTGCAAGAAGAGCCAACTATTCGGAAAATCCGAATAGTTCAACAGGAAGGAAATCGTCAAGTGGAACGTGAACCACAATTCTACAACCTTGACGCAATTATTTCTGTTGGCTATCGAATATCATCAATTAGAGCAACACAATTCCGTCAATGGTGCACCTATATTTTAAGGCAATACTCCATTCGTGGATATGTTATTGACAAAAAACGAATGGAAAATGGCTCGTTCATTGGTGAGGACTATTTTGAACACTTGCTTGCCGAGATTAGAGAAATACGTCTTAGCGAACGACGTTTTTACCAAAAATTAACCGACATATATGCAACAGCCATAGACTACAACAAAGATGCACCAACCACCATTTTGTTCTTCAAAAAAGTGCAGAACAAAATGCATTATGCAGTGCATGGACATACGGCTGCAGAGCTGATTGTTGAGCGTGCCAATGCTCAAAAAGAAAATATGGGATTGACCACATGGGAAAAGGCTCCTAAAGGAAAAATAGTGAAACCCGATGTGAGTGTAGCAAAAAACTATTTGAAAGAAACGGAATTACAAGATATGGGAAGACTTGTCAATGCTGTTTTAGATATGGCAGAACGTATGGCCAATAGGCATATTCCAATGACTATGGAGGATTGGGCAAAACGTATTGATATCATCCTTGAAGCTGGAGGCGACAATATTCTTCAAGACGCAGGCAGGATTACTGCTGAATTTGCAAAATCATTTGCTGAATCAGAGTTTGAAAAATATCGAGTTATACAAGACAAACTCTTTCAATCAGACTTCGACAAATACAATAACAACAACAAGTTGCCATTTGAGGATTTGTGATTTTAACCCAAAACTATCTGCCATACTTAGCATCAGGTGGATGGGAGCGATAATATAAAAGGCAGCGAATTTTTGAGTTTCGCTGCCTTTATCCCAAATCGGTGTTTATCTGCTAAAAGCCCTACTTAGGCCACATATCTACTATAAAATCTTTATTCCAGACATTTTTCTCCGCTAAAACATATTCCGTTTCCCACTTGCCTAACGAATACCCCACTATATGTAATTCGGCTCCAGCCTTACCGGCCAACTTAAACTTGCCATTGGTGTTGACCTTGAATTGATAGTCGGAACCCGTTACTACGCTTGCTGACAAGTTTGTTGAAACAGAGGGACCTACTTTAACGAAAGGACCTCCGCAAGAGGCTATATTGACTTCCGTCTTGAAATATACACCCAGGTTTGCAGCCACTTCACCAGAATAAGTGATATTGGTTCGATCTACAAAGCAGTTAAACGAATGGTTGAATTCTTTATAAAACACCCAACCTCTGTTTCTTGCATAGGAAGGACCCAGCTTAAAGGAAGAATCAAATGTCATGGGAAGGGTTATGCCTATCGTGCCTTTTGCATGTGCATTACAGTCCATAGTCAAAGTGGGCATAACCATGATTGGAATGTGAATGGGACCTGCTATCGGGAATATAACTACGATAGGAGGATAATAGACTAATGTCACTTCACCGCCGCTTGATTTATCCTTCACATCCCATTCAACGAACAGAGGGCCATCCAGTTTGTACTCACCTGTGAAATAGCAATCAAAGTTACGTAATCTGAACCAGGAAATGTTGATGCCAATTTCAAGGTCTAATGCAGTATGGGTCTGTACGTCCTTCAGTCCAATGCGTAGGCCTTTTTCTTCGTATGAATAATTGGTTATTCCATCTTTGTTGAAAATGTGCCATGTAGCTTCTTGGGCCAGCAGCTCTTCGGCTGTTGCATACCTTTTGCCATTGTTTTCTGTACCGCTGAAGAGAACCACGCTGGGATGATAAACGCCATCCTTGGAATAACGGTTCTTAAAGCTTTCCTCGGCGTAGTTAACAAACAGTTCCGTACTCAGTTTGAAGTCTCCATGCTCTATCAGGTCAGCCAATGTGCCTTGGGTTGTCGTCAGAATAGCATCTTTTCCATTTGCCGACACACTCGATACCTTCCGAATGAAAGGTGGCGTGTCAATGCTGCGCCAGATAGACAACACATCATTCTTGTTTATCTTTGTCTTTATCTTATCCAAGTATGCCTGGCTCACACGAATCTGTGTCGTGTCAGCATTCAAGATTTCCACATCGCCCGGATTGATAAAATCAAAATAGTTGAGGGCTTGGGCATTTTCCGCAAATTCAATTTCGCCTTTCTCAATAGGCGGGTCGGGAGTAACATTGTTGTTATCGTCGTTATCACAAGACACTACCGTAAGTGATACGAGGAACAAGGCAAAGAATGCAAACTTGCCCGATTTGAAAAAAGACCAATACTGCTTCACCTTCATAAATATAGATTATATTACGCCTTCCAGGTTTCTTGGAAGAACCTGATAATACTTGGAAGCGTGAAACCGGAACACCGCATTTTGAATGAAGTCACAACAAAATAAGCATAACGCTTCCTGAATTGTTGATATAGCGATTCAGAATTCCTTGCCGTTGTCGTGCCATTTCACGAAACAGAAGGTGTAGATGTGCCTATACATACACAAAATTCACTTATAAAAGTAGCAAAAAGAATCTATTCTGCACCGATTTCCAATCATAAAAAACACTTCAATTGTCAGAATCACACATCTTTGCTGTTTGGGTAATTTTAGTCTTGTCGTTTAGGCTATTTTTTGTCGTTTAGGTTATTTTTCAATCGGTGGAATAGCCAATCATTTGGCTTCTCTTTTCCTCCATTTCATAGGTGTACAACCTGCATTTTCCTTGAACAGTCTGTTGAAATGACTTGGAGACAGAAAGCCCGACTTTTCTGATATTTCTGCAATCGTCAGCCTGGGATTTTCCACAAGCAGGCGTTTCGCGTAGTCGATGCGCAGAATGGTAATCCAGTCGCGGAACGTCATGTTGTAGGTGGTCTTGATGTATTCCGAAAGATAGGTGCGGTTGGTATGCAAGAGGTCGGAAAGTTCCATGATGGTAAGCCCGGTACGCACGTATGAGCCAGCTTCAATCCATTCCTTGATTTTCTCCGCTATTTGAGCATGATAAGACGGTGTTTCCTGTTCCGATGTCTTTGATTGTGCCATTGCACGCTGGATATCCTCTCCTTCCGAAGTTATTTCACTTTCTATTGCACACTCAACCCGCTCGTAAAACAACAGATAGTTCAGATAACAACAAAAGAGATATATGTAAAACGGTACGGACGAAAGGATCCAGATATAAACGTGATCGTCAGGCAGGAAAGTCAGTAAACTGCATCCCATACCGAATATAATAGCCCACCATGTAAAAAAGGAAAGCCATTTGATATACGCACCTATATCATCTGAATAGGTTTCGTTGAAAATCCTGATGGCTCGGTTATATGCCAAAATAACTCTGCGGGACCGAACAAATCCATAAATAACCAACCATGCAGCCAGAGCAAACTGTGCGATTGTCAGCAAGACTCCTGCCGGTAATAACAGAAGTACGATGCATGAAAGAATGGAAAAAAATACCCAAAGACTGATATGAGTCCATAACCGACGCTTTGTGATGTAAAAGCGGTCGAGCAGCGTAGTAAAAGCCGAACTGAATAGCCAGTAGCACAAGAAATAGGTGGAAAGATTCATCAGAATAGCCGCATCGGCATTCTTGAACCTGATTCCGAAAAAGAAATGCACTGAATAGTTTGTGGCAAGCAGCAGCAGAGCTATGCCCATAATCCGTCGGGATCGTAAGTAGTTCTCGAATATGCCTTTCTCTGGTGCCTTGGCAAACAAGAAATAAAAGCCGAAGAACAGCATCAACGGCAGAGCAATACAAAGCGAGTAACTATATAATAATAGATCGTTCATTTATTCCCAACTGTTCTAATCTAAATAGATTGCAAAAATACAAAAATACCGGCAGACTGTTGTTATATATATCAGACATTATATCGATTAAATAGTTATATGACTCATTTTGTAACTGATTCTGAAGTTGTGTGTTCCACAAGCAATAAGAATCACACCATGTCTTCGAAACCGAATTTATGGCATCAGAATCTTTCTTTTACAATACGCCTATTTTTTCATGCCACCTATGAAGTGACGAAGCCAAAAGGCAGCGAATTTTTGAGTTTCGCTGCCTTTATTCGTCGGTTTATTTCACCTTTACGGTTTTGTATTTTTTCTTCACATCGTCGCCTTGCCACTCGTAGGTGGTGATGCGCACTTTACCTTTGCCGAGTTTCTTCACTGGTGGGTTGGTATCGAAATTGGTGTCTTCATCACCGAGCCATACGGTGAATGAGGGCACTGCATCTATCCATCCGGTGCGTTTGAGGGTGAAAATGCGGTAAACCTGCCAACTTGAAGTCACCCACCCCGGCTGAATGCCGATTTCGTCTTTTCCGTCGCCATTGAGGTCGCCAAGGTTGCGAGGCACGCCGCTCACGCATTGCTTCACCTTAATTGAAGGAATGGAGGGGTTGGTGAATTTCAACACACCGTAGAGCGACTCAATATCGTCGAGTTCTTCCCATCGGTCAGCATTTTTGGGTGGAATGAAATACACATATTCTTTCTTACCATCGCCATTAAAATCGCCATAAGCATAGTTATAGCCCTTTGGCGGACGCTGCGCAAATGCCGAAAGACACATTGCCACGGCACACAATCCTAAACAAATTCTTAAAGTTTTCATAATTAATCAGTTAAAGAAATTATAATGCGTCGAGATATGATTTTGCATCGAGGGCGGCACGGCAACCCGAACCTGCTGCCACAATCGCCTGACGGTAATGTGGGTCGGCAACATCGCCAGCGGCAAACACGCCTTTCACACTCGTTTCGGTGGTGATGCCACCAAGGGCGATATAGCCCTGCTCATCAAGTGCCACCTGACCTTTCAGGAAGTCGGTGTTGGGCTTGTGGCCGATGGCAAGGAAAAAGCCGTCGATGTCAATGTCAAGCATTTGTTCCTTATCTGTGCCCTTAAACTGCACCAAGTGCGCGCCTTCCACAAATTGCTCTCCGAAAAGCCCCACAGTGTTGGTATTGTAGAGAATTTCAATGTTTTCTTTCTCATTCACACGTTGTTGCATAGCAGCCGACGCACGCAAATAAGGTTTGCGCACAATCATATACACCTTCTTGGCAAGGTTGCTCAAATAGTAAGCCTCTTCGCAAGCAGTGTCGCCACCACCTACTACAGCCACCACTTTCTTGCGGTAGAAGAAACCGTCGCAAGTGGCACAAGCCGACACACCCATACCTGCATATTTCTGCTCATCGGCAAGACCGAGATACTTGGCTGATGCACCAGTGGCAATAATCACCGCATCGGCAGAAATGGTGCTGGTGCCGTCAACCGTTGCCACAAATGGGCGTTTCGACAGGTCAATATCAGTGATAATGCCATTGCGCACTTCAGCACCCACATTCACGGCTTGCTGGCGCATATTCTCCATCAAGTCGAAGCCTTCCACGCCTTGTGGAAAACCTGGGTAATTCTCAATGGTGGTGGTCTGAGTGAGTTGTCCACCGGGCTGAATACCTGAATAAAGCACGCTGCTAATTCCTGCACGAGAGAGATAAATGGCTGCTGTATAGCCAGCAGGGCCAGAACCTATGATAAGACATTTAGTTGTTTCCATATTTTTTTGGGGTCTACGAGTCAACGGGTCAACAGGTCAACGAGGTTTTCGAGATTTCGGGACTGTTGGGCGTTGTTGGTTAAATAATTTTAAAACAATAATTTTTATCGCAAATCCACCACTTCGGTGCCTGCTGGAACCATCTTTTTATTGAATTTGAAGGTGGCGGCGTTGGTTGCAACTTTGGTTTTGTAGTTGCTGATAGTGAGCGTTTCGCTACCCTTTTTTGTGGTGTAAATTGCCTTGGTCAGCACATAACTTTTCGACACATAAAGGGTGACCGAAACCACCTTGCTTTTTGCCTTTGGCTTCAAGGTGAGCACATAGCCCGCACCTCTTTTTTTCGCACTCATTTTGTAGCCCGATTTGAGCGATTGAGCCGCTGCCAATGGGTGAATCATCACCAACTGTTGAGCAGTGGGTGTAGTCACATTAACTTCATCTGTGGCAGTGGAATAAGTCCATTGCGTTTTGCCATCGTACCACGATTTTATGTTGTTGGCAAGGATTCGAAACTGATTGCCCTTCATCACAATCGTACCGTGTGAAGAACCTGCTCTATAATTGGCACTCACAGCGCCTGCAGCCTTGTAGGCAGCCACTGTGCGGTCGAAAATTTGAGTTGCACTTTGAGCATGGCAGCACACCACTGCCAGCAGCAACATTGCCATTGTGAATAATCTTTTCATCGCTTTAATTTCTTACTTTAAACTTGTTGCAAACATTTGATCTATATCCATTGGACTCATCAACACGTTGCGAGGTTTACCGCCACTTGATGGACCAACGATTCCGGCAGCCTCCAACTGGTCCATAATTCTACCGGCGCGGTTATAACCGATGCCATATCGGCGCTGGAGCGATGAGGTGGAAGCCAAGTTTCCAGTCACCACCCATCTTGCCGCTTCCTCAAAGAGCGAGTCGCGGTCGTTGAGGTTTGAGCCTACGCCACCACCCATACCATCTTCGCCTTCAGTAGCGCCAATGTATTCTGGCAATTCGTATGGCTCTTCGTGGTTCACATCCAAGTCGGCATCTTCTTGCTGCTTGATGTAGTCGCAAATCTTGATAATTTCAGGGGTGTCGATAAATGGACACTGCAAACGGGTGATGTCGCCATCAACGGAGAACAGCATATCGCCACGGCCAATTAGGTTTTGAGCACCCGGACGGTCGAGGATGATGCGGCTGTCCATCATCTGCGAAACGGCAAATGCCATACGGCCTGGGATATTCGCCTTGATATTACCGGTAATCACGTTCGCCGCAGGGCGTTGTGTGGCCACAATCAGGTGAATACCCACCGCACGAGCCTTTTGTGCAATACGCACGATTGGGGTTTCCACCTCCTTACCCGATGTCATAATCATATCGGCAAACTCGTCGATGATACACACGATATAAGGCATGAATTTATATTTCTTCTTGCCGTCGGCATCAAGCACTTCACGCAGTTCCTTGCGCCACTTTTCGTTATAGTCTTCCAGTTTGCGCACCTTCACCTCTTCAAGCACGGTGTAGCGGTTCTCCATTTCCTGCACGAGGCAGTTGAGTGTTTTCACCACCTTCGCAGGGTCGGTGACGATGCAGCGTTCCTCGCCCGGCACACGAGCGAAGTAGTATTTCTCCAAATCGGCATACACGCTAAATTCCACACGCTTAGGGTCAACGAGAATCAACTTCAGTTCCGATGGTCCTTTCTTGTAGAGTAGCGAAGCGATAATGGTGTTCAAGCCCACCGACTTACCCTTACCAGTGGCACCAGCCACGAGCAAGTGAGGCATCTTGGTGAGGTCGGCAACAAACACCTCGTTCGACACGGTGCAACCGATAGCCATCGGCAACTTGTATTTCGTTTTCTGGAATTTTGGGTCTTCCAAAGCACGGCGAATAGGCACCACTTGCGGATCGCGGTTAGGCACCTCAATACCGATAGTGCCGCGACCAGGCATTGGGGCTATGATACGAATACCCAGTGCCGCAAGGCTCAAGGCGATATCGTCTTCCAAACCACGAATCTTGGCAATACGCACACCATCTTCTGGCACGATTTCGAACAATGTGACCGTAGGGCCCACATGCACCTCTATATGCTTGATTTTGATGCCGTAGTTGTTGAGCGTTTCGGTAATGCGCTGCTTATTGGCTTCCTGCTCCGATGCGTCAACACTCACACCCATAGTGGAAGGAGCGAGCAAATCGAGCGGTGGGAAGCGGTAATGCGCGTATTCGTAAGTGGGGTCGTTACTGTTGAGTTCACCCTCTGCTGTGCCGAAAAGATTGCCTGTGGCTGGGTCGCCGCCCTGCTTGAGCACGGTGGTGTCTTTTTGCGACTGCTTGCGTTTCTTTTCGGGGCGAGGTGCCACCACAGGTTGCACTTTCTTGGGTTGGTTGTTGTGGTCGTCGCCCAAGAAGTTGGAGTGTGTGGCTGGCTTGTCATCGGTGTGTTCCACTATTTCGCCGTCGAATTTACGATGAGGGATAATCTTATCTTTCAGCGTTTTATACATCGATTTGATGGTTTTGTAGGTAATTACAATCCACAAAAACATCACAAACACATTCACGCCCACCATTCCGTATAATCCGAGCAGCCCGGTGAGCAGTTCGTTGAACTCTTTACCGAAATTGCCGCCTAAAGGATAGGTGGTGAGGTTGAGTTCCATAGTGCACAGGCTAATCACCAGCGAGAATGCGTACAATGAGAACAGGCAAATCAGCGAGAATGAGAAGAAAAGCACTTTTCGCTCTTTCTTGAAGAAGCGGAATGCCAAACACAGGCACCAAATCACCAGCACAAACGATGCCAATCCATAGCCTTGGCGAATGAAAAATTCGGCGGCTGATGCGCCCAGCGTACCCATGATATTGCGTGTGGGCACATGCTCGCGTGCGTTTGCAATGGCAGAATCGGCTGTAATGCTTTGGTCAACATCGCCCGCTCCGAAGCAGAACGAGAAGAACGCCACACACAGGAATATACCGACCAAGAAAAACAGTGAGCCAATAATCAGACGTGTGCGCCCATCTTTAAAGAAATAAGAAACTCGCCGACGGAAAGTGAGCTGCTGCTCTTCCGCCTGCTTCTTGGCTTCCTGCTCGCGACGAGTCTCATTCTGAACGCCCGTAAGGTCGGGGTTAAATGTTGTGTCTTTTCTCATTTTGTAGGTTATTCTTTATATTTTTCGAAATCTTATTTTTAAAATTAACTCTCAAACCAGAAATCTCTGGTAAACAGCACCAACACCGTGAACAGTTCCAGACGGCCCACCATCATCTCCAGCGACATCAGCCACTTTGCCAATGGGTGAACGGCATCTAAATCGGTCACGATATTCAAACCCACATTGCTGATGCACGACATAGAGGTGAAGAATGCTTCAAATGGGTCGTTGATGCCCAAGAAGTTGAACGCAAGCGACATCACCACCATATAGAAAATGAAGATGGAAAGGAACGCCACCACGCGCGACACTAAATATTGAGGCACTGCCCTACCGTCAACTCTTACGGCTGTAACGGTATTGGGGTGAATCACCTTGTAAAATTCGTTGCGAATGTTCTTTATCATCACCACCATACGGTCGATTTTCGCACCACCGGCAGTAGAACCTGCCATACCACCGAAAAACATCACCACCATGAGAACGAACGACACAAACGTGCCGTAAGTTTCAAAATTGATGGCAGCAAAACCTGTGGAGGTGATTGCCGAAACGGTGTTGAACGCGGCATCCACAGCATGGTCCAGCAACGTTTTGTCGCTCAACTGTGCGTGGATATTGATAGTGGTATCGTAGTAGAGCGTACGCCCCATGATAATCAATGAGGTGATCAGCACCACCATCGTGTACCACTTCAGCGTGGTGCTGTGCTTCAATGCCTTCAGTCCGTTGCGCTTAGCCACAGCAAACACAAGTGCAAAATTGATACCACACACAAACATGAACAGCATAATGATACAGTTGCTGTAGATGTCGGCAAATTTTGAATAGTCGTTCACCGTGGAGAATCCACCTGTAGATACGGTGGAAAGGGTGTGACAAATGGCATCGAACATGTTCATCGGACCCACAGCAAGCAATGCGCACAGCAATACGGTGTAGAACACATACAGCCCCCACAACCACATTGCCGTTTCACTCACGCGCGGACGCATACGCTCGTGCGAAATACCAGTCACTTCGGCATTAAACATGGCTATGCCGCCTTTGGTGTTGAGCATCGGTATCACGGCAAGGGTAAACAGAATGATACCCATACCGCCAATCCACTGCGAAAGGGCACGCCACATGAGTATGCCGTGTGGCACTTTCTCCACATCGGCTATCATGGTCAAGCCTGTGGTGGTGAATCCCGACATCGACTCAAAAAAAGCGTCGGTAATGCTGGGGAGCACACCTGTGACACAGAATGGTATCATGGAAAATGCTGAGAAAAACACCCACACCACGCTCGTGAGCAAAAAGCCCTCACGGCGGCGCATCTGGGTGGTCTTGATAGGCACTTTATACAGCCCTGCGCCACACACGAAGGTGATCACAACCGACCACAGGAATGCCATTGAGCATTCCGTCTCGGCATACACCACCGATGTGGCAAGCGGAATGAGCATAAAACCTGCCTCTATCATCAGCAGAAGCCCTATGATTCGCAGCACAAGTGGAAAATTGATATGATGGCAATGTAAACTCATATCTATTTCTTAAAGAATTTTTCAACTTTATGAAACGATCCGTGCATACAGAACACCACCACATGGTCGCCAGGCTGCAAGCGTGTGTTACCTTTCACAAGCATACCCACGCCATCTCTCACCAAACCTGCAAGGGTGATTTCGGCTGGTATGTCGAAATCTTTAATGTCTTTTGAGCAGAGTTTGCTGCCTTCCTTTATCACCACCTCTGCCACTTCGGCATCGGCAAGGGCAAGGCAGCGGGCGTTGTCTTCCTCGCTGTCGAGCAGCATTTGGAATATGCGGCTTGACGCAAGCAGTTTTTTATTGATGATGGTGCCGATGTTCAGGCGTTCAGCCTCGTGCACAAACTGGATATTCTCCACTTCGGCAATGGTTTTGCACACGCCATATTCCTTCGACATCAGGCAACTCAAGATATTGGTTTCGGAGCGGTCGCTCAATGCGGCGAAAGCGTCGATGCCTCCAGCCTCTTCTTCCATTATGTCGCTGTCGGTGGCATCGCCATGCACGATTTTGCAATGTGGAAGCACGTCCACGAGATAGGCGCAGCGGTCTTCGTCAGGTTCAACGATTTTCACTTTCACATCATATTTTTCAAGTTCTTTCGCCACTTGCACGGCAATGGCGGAGCCGCCCATAATGAGCATTTTTTTCACTTGCACCTTTCTCTTACCGCACAGTTCCACCACCTGGTCCAAGTGGTCGCGTGTGGTGGTGATATATGCCACATCGTTGTCCATCACGATGTCGTCGCCACGAGGAATCAGAATTTCACCATTACGGCGAATGGCATTCAAGTGAATGAATGTGTTGCTGCCGCCTATTTCACGAAGGTGCTTGCCCACCATAGGCGAGGCGCCTCTCAATTTCACGGCCGCTACAATCAGTTGACCGTCGAAAAGTTCAAACCAGTTGCGCACCCAGTTGTGCTTCAGCGCTGTGGCAATTTCCTCGGCTGCGAAAAGTTCTGGGTAAATCAGCGTGTCAACGCCCATTCCCTTGAAAAACTCGGAATATTCTGGTCGCAAAAACTCATAATTGTCGATTCGCGCCACGGTTTTTTCCGCACCCATGCTCTTGGCGATGGAGCAAGCCAATATGTTGCGCGTTTCGTAAGGTGTAACGGCGATAAACAAGCCGCAGTTGCTCACTCCGTCGTTTTGAAGTGTTTTGAAAGATGTGCACTCGCCTAAGCAAGTTTTCAAATTATATGAATCAAGAGCAAAGAGTTTTTTTTCATCGTTGTCAATCACGATGATGTCGCGGTCTTCGTCGCTCAGCATCTTAGCCAAGTGCGAGCCAACCTCTCCTGCTCCAGCAATAACTATTCTCATTGTGTTATTTTTGATTTAGAATCTTACAGATGGTGTCGGCTATCGATTCGGCATCAATGCCACACTGGTGCTTCAACTGTGCCACGGTGCCTTGATGCACAAACTCGTCGGGTATGCCCAAGCGTGTGAGGCGTGGCGCATTCTCCTTGTCTGAAAGCCATTCCGACACAGCGCTTCCCAAGCCGCCCTCGATGGAGCCGTCTTCCACAGTCACCACATGGGCATACTTATCTTTCACTTCAGCCAAAATAGCCTCGTCGATAGGTTTAAGGAATATCATATCGTAATGAGCCACCGAAATGCCTTTTTCTTTCAACTTTGCGAGTGCTTTCTGCACTTCGTTGCCTATGGTGCCAATGCTCAGCACGGCAAGCCTATCACCATCGGCGAGTTTTCTGCCCTTGCCTATCGGCAATTCCTGCATTTCGCATTTCCAGTCGGCATACACGCCTCCGCCACGCGGATAGCGAATGGCAAACGCCCCCTTGCCTTCGAGTTGCGAGGTGTACATCAAATGGCGCAAATAGTGCTCATCCATTGGGGCCGACACGGTCATGCCGGGTATGCAGCGAAGATATGCCAAATCGTAGGTGCCGTGGTGCGTCACACCATCTTCACCCACAAGTCCGGCACGGTCGATGCAGAAGGTGACTGGCAAATGCTGGATAGCCACATCGTGGATGATATTGTCGTAGGCGCGCTGCAAGAAACTGCTGTAGATGGCGCAGAATGGGTGCATTCCGTCTTTTGCCAAACCGCCGGCGAATGTCACGGCGTGGCCCTCGCTGATGCCCACATCGAAGGTGCGCGCAGGCATCACTTCTTGAAGCATCGACACCGAGGTGCCCGATGGCATGGCGGCGGTAATACCCACCACCTTGTCGTTTTTCTCTGCCAATTCCACCAAAGTGTGGCCAAACACGTCTTGATACTTCAATGGCTTGCCTGTGGTGTCGCTCACGATGCGCTCACCTGTCTCCTCATTGAATTTGCCCGGTGCATGCCATACCGATGGCGCTTCTTCCGCTGGCTTGTATCCCTTGCCCTTGCGTGTGTGCAGATGCACAATCTTTGGACCGGTCATATCCTTCACATCTCGGAATGTCTTCACCAGTTGCACCACATCGTGTCCGTCAAACGGCCCGAAATAGCGAATGTTCAGACCCTCGAAAATGTTTTGCTGCCCCGAAAGCAGCGATTTCATCGCATTATTGAAGCGAAGCACCAATCCCTTACCCTTATCGGTGATGATGTGGTGGCGGCGCAGGAACTGGTATGTTTTGTAGCGCAGATTGTTGTAGCGCTTCGATGTGGTGAGTTTGGTCATGTAGGCACTCAGTGCGCCCACATTCTCATCAATTGACATATCATTGTCGTTGAGCACGATAAGCATGTTGTTGGGGTGCGACGACACATTGTTCAAGCCCTCAAACGCCAAACCGCCGCTGATAGAGGCATCGCCGATGATAGCCACAATCTTGCGTTGCTTATCGGTCAGTTCCGAGGCTATCGACATGCCCAATGCGGCAGAAATACTATTGCTGGCGTGGCCTGCCATAAAGGTGTCGTATTCGCTCTCGCTGGGGTTGGGAAAGCCGCTCAGTCCGCCCATTGTGCGGTTTTCGTAGAAAAGGTCGCGGCGGCCTGTGAGTATCTTGTGCGCATACGCCTGATGGCCCACGTCCCACACCAGCCTATCGTTGGGCGTGTCAAACACATAGTGCAGCGCCACATTTATCTCCACTGCACCCATGCTTGAGGCGAAGTGTCCGGGATTCGATGAGAGGAAATGCACGATAAATCGGCGCAATTCTTCACACACTTGTGGCAACTGTTTCACATCGAGTTTGCGCAAATCTGCCGGGCTATCAATCGTAGCGAGCAGAGGGAAGTGCTGATTAATATATTCGTTATCCGACATTACTTATTTATTAAATCATGATCGGTGAAGTGCCGTGGCTGTTGACCGAAAATGGACATACACAATGATAATCCACTTTAAATCACATCGTTGCCAAAGCCGCACACCGAAGTGGTTTTGCTTATTTTAATTCTGCGGAAATGCTTACGTATTTCCACTATCTTTCAACTTGCAAATATAACACAATTTACCCTTTTTTCCTTGATAAAAAGCAGAAAAAAGAAATGAGAGCAAGGTAATCACCTCCTTGCTCTCATTTCCATGCCATTAGGGGCATAATGGCTGATATGGGTTTATTCTATCATATTCGAATTGCCGTAGTTTTCAGGCTCCTGATATTGTGGAGTGCTGTAGGAACGGCTGGCTGGTGGCGTGCTGTAATTGTAATTGTTGTCGGCATTATGGGTAATCACCACTTCCACACGGCGGTTGAGCGCACGCCCGTCGGCGGTGCGGTTGTCGCCCACCGGACGCTGGTCAGCCATACCTTTGCAGAAAATCTGATTCGACGGCACACCCTTCTTCACCAAATACGCTTTCACCACTTGGGCACGCTCCACCGAGAGGCGGCAACGCTGATTGTAGGTGCCGGTATTGTCGGTGTAACCGTAGATTTCGGCGCACGCCGTTGGGTCGTTGATGAGTTTGCGCGCCACACGGTCGAGTGCCTTCTTTGCGCCACCGTCGAGTTTGGTTTTGCTTTGTGCGTAGTAAATGCAGTTGTCGCCACGGCGTGGAGCACTGGAGCGATAGGTATATTGTGGTTGGCTTTGATACAGTTCATCGCCGCCATAGTAGTTTCCGCTTGCATTTTGCTGCCTTTGCTCAGCTTTTTTGTCCATGTCGCTCCCGATTGCCGAACCTATCGCAGCACCAGCCACAGCACCCACTGCGGCACCGATAAGCGAATTGTTGCGGCTTGAGTAGTAACCATTGCCCATCAGCGAACCGATGAAAGAGCCTGCGCTTGCGCCCGAAGTGGCACCCACCACGGCTCCCTTAGTAGAATTGCTTGCGTCGGGGTCCGACATCACTGCCCACTCAGCCAAACCACAACTGGTGGTAGAGCCCATCAACAATGAGCCACATAATATAGTAAGTAAAGTTTTTTTCATAGTCACAAAATTTTAAATTCCACTATCAATAATATGACTTGCGAAACGAAAAATCGTTTAATCCTAATCCACTGCAAATTTACACTAATTTTTTGAATATCAACCACACTACACGAAAAACCACCCCTAAAAACTATCGTCTTAACCTCCCAAAAATTCGTCTTAACTTCCAAAAAATCCAATCTATAACTTCTAATTTCTCTTTATGCAATCGTTTGAATATTAAAACTCATTAACAAGGTGTGCCCCATCTTGGATTGACTGAAAAAATAGTTTAACTTTGTGTGTGCCTTTTTACGACACGAAAAATCTGAAAACATTAACATATTATAGTATTACAAAATTATGTCAAAAATCACGAAAAAAATGGCCCTCGACTATCACCATTTAGATGATAAGCCTGGAAAAATTTGCGTGGTACCCACCAAGCCATACCAATCTCAAACCGACCTTTCACTCGCATATTCTCCTGGCGTGGGATTCCCCTGCCTCGAAATCAAAGACAACGCCGACGATGTGTATAAATACACCAACAAGGGCAACCTTGTGGCAGTAATCTCAAACTGCACCGCTGTGCTCGGTCTGGGCGACATCGGTCCGCTGGCTGGCAAACCTGTGATGGAAGGCAAGGCACTGCTGTTTAAGATTTTCGCAGGCCTCGACAGTTTCGACATTGAACTCGACGAAAAAGACCCCGAAAAGTTTATCGCAGCCGTTAAGGCGATTGCCCCCACTTTCGGCGGCATCAACCTTGAGGACATCAAAGCACCTGAATGTTTTGAAATCGAGCGTCGCCTGAAGGAGGAATGCGACATTCCTGTGATGCACGACGACCAGCACGGCACAGCCATCATCTCTGGCGCAGGACTCATCAATGCGCTTGAAATTCAGGGCAAAAAAGCCGAAGATGTGAAACTCGTGGTCAATGGTGCCGGTGCTGCCGCCATTTGCTGCACACGCCTGTATATGCAACTCGGTGTGAAGAAGGAAAATATCGTGATGTGCGACAGCCGTGGCGTGATTTCCAATCGCCGCGATAAACTCACCGAGCAGAAGAAGGAATTTGCCACCGACCGTGAAATCAACACGCTTGAAGAGGCTATGGTGGGCGCTGATGTGTTCCTGGGGCTTTCGGTGAAAGATGTGGTTACGCCCGAAATGATTAAGTCGATGGCTGCCAAGCCTATCGTGTTTGCGCTGGCTAACCCCGACCCTGAAATCGCCTACGACAAGGCCGTGGCTTCACGCTCCGACCTCATTTTTGCCACCGGACGCAGCGACTACCCCAACCAAATCAACAATGTGCTGGGCTTCCCCTACATCTTCCGTGGCGCTATCGACTGCTCTGCCACCGAAATCAACTCTGCAATGGAGTTGGCGGCTGTGCGCGCTATTGCTGATTTGGCAAAAAAGAACGTGCCACCTGTAGTGAACGCCGCCTACAAGATGAACAACTTGAAATTCGGTCCGAAATACATTCTTCCAAAGGCACTCGACCCACGCTTGATCGAAACCGTATCTACCGCCGTGGCTAAAGCGGCTATGGATTCGGGCGTGGCACGCCGTCCTATCGACGACCTCGACGCTTACCGCTCTGAACTGCGCAAGGTGCTGGGCTACGACAACAAGTTGCTCCGCCGCTTTACCGACACGGCGAAGAACTCGCCAAAGCGTGTGGTGTTTGCGCAAGCCAATACCGACAATATGCTCCAAGCAGCCGTGGAGGCTTACAAGAGCGGCATCTGCTTCCCTATTTTGCTGGGCAACGAGGAAATGATTGCAAAGCGTGCTAAGAAACTCGACCTCGAACTGAAGGGCATCACCATCGTGAACCCTCGCCACGACCGCGAGGAACGTCGCCGCGCACGTTATGCCAAGTTGCACATGAATAAGCATCAGCGCGATGGCATCAACCTTACCGAAGCCTACGAAAAGATGTACGACCGCAACTACTTCGGTATGATGATGGTGGAAACCGGCGAGGCCGACGCTTTCATCACTGGCACTTTCGCCGGCAGCGGCAACACCGTGAAGATTGCAAAAGAGGTGATTGGCATTAAGCCTGGATTCAAGCATTTCGCCACTCTCCACATTCTCAACACCAAGCGTGGCACTTTCTTCCTTGCCGACACTTCTATCAACCACGAGAACTCCACCGAGGAACTGGTTGACATCGCACGCCTCACCTACGACGCTGTGAGATATTTCGCACACTATCCTGTAATGGCTATGGTTTCGTACAGCAACTTCGGCTCAAACCCCGAACACGGCCCTATCGAAATTCACAACGCCATCGACATCTTGCACCGAGACTATCCCGAAATATTGGTGGAAGGCGAAATGCAAGTGCAATACGCCCTCAACAAGCAGTTGCGCGACAAGCAATTCCCATTCAACAAACTCGTGGGTAAGGATGTGAACACGCTCATATTCCCTAACTTGAGTGCTGCCAACACCGTGTTCCAGATGCTCCTTGAAATGGGCGCAGCCGAAATCGTGGGCCCAATCCAAATCGGTCTGAACAAGCCAATCCACTTCACCAGCATCGACACCTCGGTACGCGACATCGTAAACCTCACCACCATGGCAGTAATCGACGCCAACGTTTACGAAAAAGTAACCCTAAAAAAGTAGCTTCCCCACTGAACCGTAATACCCTAAACAAAATAAATTCGTGGAAATTTGTGCTAATTCGTGTGTGTTTTCTTAAACCACAAATTAACACAAGTTTTCACGAATATTTTTTGTTGAATCTTGTTGAATCTGTGTGAGCTGTTGTTATTTCTTTTTGTTTAGGTGGTTGAAGATTTCGCCTTGTTTTTTCTTGGCGGTGGCAATGCTGGCTGGGTCGCCTGCTTTTGCGCCGTATTTTTCCAGTTGTGGGATGTGGAGCACTGCACCCACTGGAATGGTGTTGGGGTTAGGATATTTCGTCTTGTTTTCTTCGTAGATGTAAACCCAGAATTTATCGGAGCCATAGTGTTTGCGGCTCATGCGATAGAGGTTGGTGCCCGGCTTAATGGTGTCGGTGGTACCGGCAGCCACATTTGCCGAGGTTGGTTTTGCAGCCTCGGCTTTTTGCTTTTCTTCCTCGGCTTTCTTCTTTTCCTCTTCCGCCTTTTTCTTTTCTTCGTCTGCCTTCTTTTGTTCCTCGGCAGCCTTCTGCTTGTCGGCATCTGCTTCGGTAGAGTTTTCGGTTAATGCTTGTTCGGAAGCCGCCACCGAATCGGTTGAAACGTGTTCAACGAAAGGTTCCTCGTCGGCTGGCGTGGCCTCGTAGCCCTTCATCAAATACAGACGATAAGCAAACAGCGTAACAATCAGCGTGGTCACCACACCCACCACGAAGCCCTCCAACAGCGAGCGGCGAGTGATGCGGCGTTTGTCAATCTCCTGCCCCACACGCTCGTCTGCCAATTCCTCGCTCACCATTTCACCTTCGGCTTCTGCTTCGGACTCACCTTCTGCTTCGGCGTCTTCCGCCTCATCTTCAGGCTCTGCCACGACAGATGGCTCAACTTCCGTTACTAGTTCTGGCTCGGCTTCTTCCTCTATTTCGGCTTCTTCTTCCGAAACGGCTTCTTCCGGCTCGTCAGCAGGCTCTTGGACAGGCACTTCGGCAGGAGCCTCTTCCTCTGCTGGCACTTCTTCCGATGGTTCAACAGGTGCCTCAGCCTCTGTTTCTGCTTCCTCTGACTCAGGTTCTTCCACAGGAGCCACGAACACAGGAGGCATCACCACTTCTTCCTCTGCGGCTACGGGTGCTTCAGCGGCTGGTGCCTCGGTGGCAGTGGTGTCGTCGGTTTCTTCCTCGACTGGGGCGGCCTCGGCTGGAGCTTCGGTTGGCACACCGGCATCGATGGCGGCGAGTTGGTCGTCGGTCACGTCATCATCGAGGATTTCCGTTTCAAAGTGCATAAAAGGCTGATTGATAGCCTCTGCCATATCTTTATCAGGGGCAAACGACAGTTTTTTATGCCCCGGTATCTCAATTTCTTCGCCCGTGTTCACGTCCACGCTTTTTCGAGGACTCACTTCGGTGAGTTTAAACGTGCCAATACCCTTCACCTTCACGCTCTCGCCATCGATAAGCGACTGTGAAATAGTGGCAAACAGTTCTTTCAGAAACAGTTCGCTCATGCGCTTTGAAGTATTGGCATATTGTGCCACTTGCTCAACAAGTTCGGGAAATGTTACCTTATTGTTCATGTCGTTACAGAATATTCAAGTTCAACGAAATTACTTCAAGCGATTTTTCAACACGTTACTCACTTTGAAGGCCAACACCACTTTTGGAGGAACGAGCATACGCTTTCCATTACTGGGGTTTACCACCACACGTTCGTTCTTCTTTTTAGCCTCAAAATTTCCGAAACCCGGTATAGCCACGCTGTCGAGCGCACCGCATCGGGCTTTCACCACTTCTGCGAATGCCTCCATCAGTTTAGCCACATCGCCTTTACTTCGTCCCAGATTTTCTGAAACCTTTTCCAAAAGTTCCTTGTTGTCCATAATAGTAATTTTATCATACAAAATTAATCAAACCTACCGCAAACTGCAAATAATTCCCCAAAAAAAGGCTATTCCTTTTGCCTCACACAGATTCCACGGATCTCACTGATTTTTTTGTGGGTGGGAAATCTCACAGAGGTTGGTGGAAAGGGCGTGTGGGGTTGTCAGAGTGCTCCGAGTGCTCTGAGTGCTCCGATTTACCAAGGCTCACACAGATTCAACAGATTTAACAAAAATTATTCGTGGGATTTGTGGTTTAATTCTTTGGGGTGAGGGATGAAAAAAAAGCTGCGGGAGCATCGGGGGGATGCTTCCGCAGCTGGGTTTTATTTACCGCCTAAGGGGCGGTATGAGGGGGACGGGAATCAGCGTTTAGGGCTGATGAGCACTTTTTGAGTGGAGGTGGTGCCGTCTTTGTAGTAGGTGCGCACGATGTTTACACCCATTGTTGGTTGAGAGAGCACCATACCGTTCACGGTGATGTAGTCAACGTGGTCGATTTCCTTCTCTGCATCGATTTGCTCTGTGCCGCTTGGCTGCATGAGCGTGATTTCGTATTCACGGCTAAATGCATCGTTGCTGTCGAGCGATACCTTCAAGGTGGCAGTTTCGCCGCCATTGGCATTTGCCAAGAGCACTTGACCTTCGTTGCCCAAAAGCAGGTTGCTTGACACTGTCCAGGTCACGCCTTCAGGAACACCCACATAGAAGCCCTTCGACACCTGACTGCGTGTGTCGAGAGAATCGAGCACGAGAGCGGCCGAGTAGAACTTCACCACAGCAGTATCGGCGAGCACGCTCATCACTGGATAGCAGTTGCTGCGCTTGGTCCAAGTGCTGTCGAGGTCCAAGGTGGTGATTACCACGGTTGGCAGAGCCATGCTGTCGGCATCGTTGGCGTAAACCGATGTCACGGTCTGACGGTCGTAGTACACGTTGGTGTAAACGGTGCTTGCAATGTCCTTGCCACCGTAAATATTACCACAAGATGCTGAATCGGCAGTCGATGCACAGTCCACATTACCGGTATTGTAAGCGTTGGTCACTTCAGTGTAATATTTCACTGGCAGACCAATAATGCCGCCCACTTGCTTGTAGCCATACACCAAACCGTGATTAAACACATTGGTGAGGGTGGCTTTACCAGTACCCATCACGCCACCTACATTGTAGGCAGTGGAAGCAGATGAGCCTAACGACCAAACTTCGCCGGCATTACCACTCTCTTTGATGATTGCGCCTGAGGCACTATTGCCGCACACGCCACCAAGATTGTAACGAGCCTCTACGCTACCCACATTGTAGCAGCCAACCACATTACCAGAGTGGTTACCAACCACGCCACCAGCCTGATAGTCGGCTACCACATGGCCGTAGTTCACGTCAGCCACAACATTTGCGTCAGAACCAGTAGAACCCACGATACCACCAGCGTTGTTCTTGGTGGCAATCACTTCGCCATAGTTAGCGCAATAAGTAATCAAAGTAGGAATCTCTTCGGTGCCACGACCCACAATGCCCACGATACCGCCAGCGCCATTTGTCTTGGCAAGCACGGCACCATAGTTGTAGCAGCTGTCGAGCAGGTTGAATGGAGTGCCACCGCAGTTACCTACGATACCGCCGGCACCGTATGTGCCCGACTCCACTTCACCATAATTCACATTGCGCTTAATGGCATCGGCTTTAGAAACACTGCCGATAATACCACCTGCGGCATAGGTATTGGCCACGATTTTTGCGCGATTCACACAGTCGGTCACTCCGCAAGCATCATTTGACTGGAAGCCTGCGATACCGCCTGAATAGTTTTGGCTTGAATATACCGTGCCCTCATTAAACGAATTGGTAATATTGCCCTTGCTTGAGCCCACGATACCACCATTAGAATACTTACCTTCAATGGCACCGGCATTGTAGCAGCTGTCGAATTCCACATCAGTATCAGTAGAACCAGCGATACCACCAGCCTGACCATTAGCAGAGGTAATCATACCATAGTTGCGGCAGTTGATGAAGCGCGCCTTAGGATTAGCGGTGCCCACAAGGCCACCCACGAAGCCCATCTTCAGCGTTGCCACCTGTGCACGGTTCACACAGTTGCGCATAGTGCCTGATGAACGACCAGCGAAACCGCCGATGTACCAGTAACCGCCAATCGAACTGTTTGCGCCAAGAGTGAGGTTTTCAATCACGCCATTGTCGCCAACGAGTCCGAACAGACCCTTGTTGCTACCGGTTTTCTGATCTTCGTTGTAGTATTTGAAGCCGTCGATAGTCTTGCCGTTGCCGTCGAAATGACCTTGGAAACGAGTAGCGCCATCGTCAACGAGCATCAGCGATGCCTCAGCGTCGCTACCGAAGTCGAGGTCGTTGACCAAGAGCAGATATTCGCCGTCGAACGAAGCCTCATAGTTCTTAGAGTAGCGTGCCACAGTTTGCCAGTCGGCAACAGATGCAATTCGCCATGGGTTGGCCTTGGTGCCTTCGCCATTAGGGAGCATCTTTGGAGCAGCAAACAGAGGGTATTGCTTCGTGTAGTTGCCACTTGTGAAAGTGAGCGTGTCGCGCTCAACCTCAGTGATAGCAGCAATGTTCAAAGTGGTGCCGCTAAGGGTGAAGTTTTTAGCATTCTTCAACGCGAAAGTCACGCCCTTCTGTGCCACCACTTCTGAAGCGTAGCGCACCGAGAATCGAGTGTCGGTTTTTCCTTCAGATGCGAAGAGAATGTAGTTGCCACGGTTGAATTGTGCGGCAGGCTCGCTTGCAAACGCCTTCAAAACAGGATATTGACCTTTCACATAATCCCATTGCTCGGCATCAAGTCCCTTGAGCGCTTCGCCCGAAACAAGCGATGCGGTTGGGAGTTTGCTCACGCCATCCACGGCAAGGGCATTGCCTGCGTTTTTGCCAGCAAGTTGCGAATCGTAATAGCAATCTGCGGTCACCGTGTTGCTGGCATTGTAACTGCCGAATACGGTGCCCAACTTATCGAGGTTAGCAAATGAATAAACCACGCCAGTTGAAAGCAGTTGCTTGTTAGTGGTGCGGTAGTTGTTGTAACCAATCACGCCACCCACGCTGTTACCGCCACTCACGTAGCCCTGGTTGAGCAAGTTGGTGGCAATGGCGTTGTTCACACCAATCACACCACCCACATTTTCAAGTTTGGTGCTGTCGGATTCGAAAGAAGTGAGCACAGCAGCACCCACCACGCCATCGTTTTGGCAGCAGTCAACGGTGCCGAAGTTTGCAGCCACTACACCACCAGCCACCGACTGGCCAGTGAGCACTGTGCCGGCATTATAGCAACCAGCCACGGTAGAGCCTTCAGCATTGTAAGCCACAACGCCAGCCGCACCGGTCTTCACAGCCTTTACAGAGGCATAGTTGCGGCAATTCTCAATGCGGCCACCATTATAGCTTGCCACACCTGCCACATAACTACCTGCCTCGATTTGGCAGTCGGCTGCGATATTCAAATTCTTGATTACTGACTTATGACCAGTGTAAATCATCAAACCAGCCATAGCAGATTCCATGTCGTTGACATAGCCACCGTCAGCAGCAAAACTGCGGTTCACTTTCCAATTCTTGATAGCATAGCCGTCGCCGTCGAGGGTGCCGTTGAACGCATAGTCCACTCCGTGCACGCCGAGGCCGAAGAAGTCGGATTTGCCACCCATATCAATGTCGTTGGCAAGTTTGAAATAAACGCCTGTGTAATCGTAGAGCTGCACATCCACAGCATTCTTGATTTTGAGGATATCGTCCTTGGTCTTAATCAGATAAGGACTTGCTGCAGTACCCTGACCATCAAACTCGTCAGGAACCACCTTTAAGATATAAATGCGGAACTCATTGCCCAAAGTGGCGGTGAGGGTGTCGCTCACAGCTGCGGTGGCAGTCACGGTCACGTTGTTGCCATTGAGTTTCAAGCCATGACCTGTTGAGGTCAGCTTGCCTCCGTTGAAGAATTGCCATTTCACATTATTGTCGGTGCACACGGTGAATGCGCTCTTGAGGCGCTTCACGGTTTCGCCAGCGGCAAGTGTGAATGGTGCCGCATCGAGTTTCGACTTTTCTGTGGCTACGCATTTTGCCAACTGTGGATAGTGGCCTGCTGCGAGTGCCCACGCCGAAGCGTTGAAACCTTCGGGCGCATCGCCTGATGCGAGGGTGGCGGTAGGCAGACTGTGCTCGGTTGAACCGTTGAAGCAAGTCTGACCGTCGAAGTAAGTGTTACTGATAATGGCAGTATCGCCCACGAATGAGCCTGCAAGTTCGTTGTTCTGTGCTGATGGAGAGCAGAATAGCATACCTGTATTCAAACAGCCGTTAAATTCGGGCGCATCGCTTTCGGTGGTAGTGCCAGCCTTGCCCATTTCAAACTTACCAGCCAAACCACCTACAACATCGCTCTTATAACTGCGCACGATACCAGAATTGTAGGAATCGTTCACCTTAATGCCTATACCACGACCCACAATACCACCAGTGGCGCCAGTGTGTGCTTGTGTGAATGAGGCATTCACCTGACCGCCATTCCAGCAGCGGTTGATGGTACCCAAATAGAAGTAGCCCACAATACCACCGAGGTCGCCTTCACCGTATGTGTCGGTGATTACGCCGGTAAAGTAGCAGTCGTTGATTGATGAGGTGGCGCGTGATGCCGAACCGCAAATGCCACCAGCACTACCCTTCTTGGCAGTGACATTGATTGTGGCATCGCTCCATGACGAGCTCACTGTGCCGTAGTTCACGCCTACCACACCACCGTCCATGCTTTCGCCTTCCACGGTGCCGGAGTATGCAGAGTTTTCTACCACACCAGTGCCATCGTTTATACCCACAATACCACCATTATAGAATGCGTCGGAGCCAACATAACCGCCAGTGACGGTAATACCGCTCACCTTGCCGCTGTTTTCACCCACCACGGTGCCAATTCTCGATTTGTTGGTGCGCACCGATGAGTTCACAAACTTGATGTTGACCACCTCAGCATTTTCGCCTGTAGATCCAAACAAACCTGCGTTGAACTCATCGCGACGGTCTTGGGTGAGGTTGCTGATAGTGTGGTTTTGTCCATCATAGCGACCATTGAAAGCCACTTTGTCCACACCGATAGGCTCGTGATTGAGCACCGATGCCATATCAATGTCGGCTGTCTGCTTGAAGTAAACGCCTGTGAACACATTGCCATTGGCATCTTTGTACGATGCATTATGGTTAACGGCATTGGCAAGTGCTTCAAGGTCTTGAGCGTTGGTCACCAAATAAGGGTCAGCCTCCGTACCAGAGCCGTTCAGTCCAAGTGCAGCAGTAAATGGTGCGAATGTATCTGGCACCTTGATTACACTCTTGACGAGCGATTCCACAATCTGGCTCCGAACTGTGCTACGCGACATAGCCCATGCGCCAACGGTGATGCTGTCGGCAGCAAATGTGCCGTTGAGTCCCGATGCCTTGAGCTTTACGTCGCTGGCATTGGTATATTTGGTGATACAGTAGTTATAGTATTCAGTTATGCCCGATACGGCAAGCACCTGGTGAGGCATATACACTGCACCTGTGCTATCCACAGTCATCACCACTTCCGAACCGCAGTTGTAGAAGTTGCGCACCGCAATCTGAGTTTTGCTTTCACGAGTGTAGCAAGCTGGATAGGTGCGAACCTTCATGCTGTCGACGGTTTGCGACAAGCTGTGGTCGGTAATCATGGCATTGGCTTTGTAGAAGCGGGATTTGCTACTCACAATCTGCACTCCCTTATACTCTCCACTGAGCACAAAAATACCCCATGAGCCCACGCTGATGTTGCCATCAGCACTCACATTAAATTCAATCTCGGCATCGGAGTAATAAGCCTTTTTGTCGAGGTCGACGAGGCAGCAGTAAAGCGAACCATACTTGCTGTCGACATAAGTAACCTGTGGCTTAACCTTAATCACACCGGTTGAGGCATTATAAACGCCCTTCACAGCACGCTGGCCGCCCATCAAGTTGAAGATTTCCACCGAGTCGGTAGCGAATGGCGTGATTTGCACCATGTAGCGACGCGCTACTGATAGCGGCACACTCGTACCAAAGTCGGTAGTGTAGTAATAGCCTTTCAGGCTCGCCAGCGTGGGAGCACGCTTGGCGGCTTTAGGCACCGATACCTGTAAAGGCGACTTCTCGCTGGTCGCTTGCACGAACCTCGTCGTGCCAATCGACTTGCTCATCACCTCCCGGTCAACCCCTAATAGGGTCACCCCATTGCGGACGATGGTGTTTGCCGTAGAAGTAAACAAGCACACCGTCAAAAGCAACGAGGTCAAGAAAAATGTGACTTTTCTCATAAGGAACCTGTTTTTAGTTAATAGTAATAATTGTAAAAATACTTACAAATTTATATAAATTTCACGGAGTTTCTAATATTTTACAGAAATTTTTTAACTTTATTTAATAGACTACCAATTCACCTTTCAAGATAAAACAAATGAAAAAAACGATGATACAAATATTTGTGGTGGATTGGGGTGCTTTTTTTGGGGGAAATGGTGGGGAAATAGGCAAAAAGTGCGTAACTTTACATTTTGATGAATAAACCCCGAAAAAATACACTCAATAACTGACTACACTATTATGGCGAAGAAAGATACCACTTCTATTGGATTTGAAGATAAGATTTGGAAAGCTGCCGATGTGCTCCGTGGCAACCTCAATGCCTCTGAATACGAGGGCGTGGTTTTGGGACTTATTTTCCTTAAATATATTTCTGATAAATTTGAAGAGAAATTTAGCGAACTCTCTGCCGACGAATATGCCGACGAGGAGGACAAGGACGAATACACCGCCGACAATGTGTTTTTCGTGCCTAAAAATGCGCGATGGAGCGTGATTTCGGCTGCTGCCCACACGCCACAGGTGGGCACCGCTATCGACGATGCCATGCTTGCCATTGAGCAGGAAAACCCTCGCTTGAAGGGCATTCTGCCCAAGAATTTCGCGCGTCCCGAACTCGACAAGCGCCGCCTTGGCGATGTGGTGGACCTGTTTTCCAACATTCAGATGCACTCGTCAGCCGACGAGAAAGACCTGCTGGGCCGCACCTATGAATATTGCCTTCAGAAGTTTGCCTCGATGGAGGGCAAGAACGCTGGCGAATTCTACACCCCAAGCTGCATTGTGCGCACCATCGTGGAGATTCTCCAGCCCTACGAGGGGCGTGTTTACGACCCTTGCTGTGGGTCGGGTGGTATGTTTGTGCAGAGTGCCAAATTCATCAGCAGCCATCAGAGGGATTTGAGCCGCATCAGCATCTATGGGCAGGAGGCTAACCCATCCACTTGGAAGATGGCGCACATGAACATCGCTATCCGTGGACTTGAAGCCAACTTGGGCAAGTCGTATGCCGACACTTTCTTCGACGACCAGCACCCATCGCTCAAAGCCGACTACATTATGGCAAACCCGCCGTTCAACCTCTCGGATTGGGGGCAGCCTGCGCTCACAGGTGATGTGCGATGGCAGTATGGTGTGCCACCCAGTGGCAACGCCAACTTTGCTTGGATGCAGCACATGATTCACCACCTTTCGCCAACTGGGAAAATCGGACTGGTGCTTGCCAACGGTGCTTTGAGTAGCCAATCAGGCACCGAAGGCGACATTCGCAAAGCCATCATCGAAGCCGACTTGGTGGAAGGCATCATTGCGCTGCCCAACCAACTATTCTACAGCACAGGCATACCGGTGTCGCTGTGGTTTCTCTCGCGCGAGAAGAAGCAGCCGGGCAAAACGCTCTTTATCGATGCCCGCTCAATGGGCGAAATGGTGAGCCGAAAAGTGCGCGAACTCCGCCCAGTGGAAGACATCGCCAAAATAGCCGACACATTCCATGCGTTCCAAAACGGCACGCTTGCCGATGAGAAGGGCTTCTGCGCAGTGGTCACCACCGAAGAAATTGCCAAGCAAGACTATATCCTCACCCCCGGCCGCTTTGTGGGAATTGCCGACCAGGAAGACGACGGCGAGCCATTTGAAGAAAAAATGAACCGCCTCACCACCGAACTTTCCGACCTTTTCAAAAAAGGCCACGAACTGGAAGATGACATTGTAAAACAACTCGCCACCATCGGCTACAAAATCTAAAAAGACGTATGGATATATTAAATAATTGGTCTGGATTTTTTGCGTTAGTGGCTGCCATAGTTTCTATTGCCTCTCTCTGTTTCGGAATTTGGCAATATAAAAAAACAAAAAAGCAAAGACTTCAAGAAATGCAAGACGAACTTGAAATTCTTGAAAGTAAGTCACGATACATGTTTGGCCTTTGTAATGGTAAAGAATACCTTTCCTTCCAATCAAGACTTGAATATCTCCACAAACAATTAAAACGCAAATAATATGGAGTGGAAAGAAGTATTACTCAGTGAATTTCTGGAGTTCAACCCCAAAAGAACCATAAAGAAGAATGAAGTCGCAAGAAAAATCACAATGGATTTGCTTATTCCTCATTCAAAACAGATTTATAGTTTCAAATACGAGCCATATACTGGAGGTGCAAAATTCTCTAATGGTGATACCATTATGGCAAGAATTACACCTTGCCTTGAAAATGGCAAACATGCATATGTTTCTTGCCTTAATGAAGGAGAAATTGCTTATGGTTCTACAGAATATATCGTCCTTTGCGGTAAAAATGGTGTTAGTGATAATGAATTCGTGTATTATCTATCACATACTCCACAATTTGTTAATACAGCTATTAAATCTATGGTCGGTTCTTCAGGCAGACAAAGGGCTCAAGTCCCAGTACTTGAAAATCTCATAATGCCTGTTCCTGTAAATCTTTCTGACCAGAGGAAGATAGCTGGTATTTTGTCTGCTTTGGATTCTAAGATTGAGAATAATAATAAGATTAATGCTAATTTGGAGGCTCAAGCGCAAGCGTTGTTCAAATCATGGTTTGTAGATTTCACCCCATTTAAAGACCAACCCTTCGTTGATTCCGAATTAGGCCCCATCCCCCAAGGCTGGAAAGTCGGAACGCTTGGAGAGTTTTTTCCAATTGTAACGGGGAAAAAGGATGCCAACATTTCTTCAAAAAGCGGTAAGTATCCTTTTTTTAGTTGCTCCCAAAACATCTCTTGGACAAACGACTATTCTTTTGATGGTTTTGCAATAATAGTTGCAGGAAACGGAGATTTCAATGTTAAATGGTATAATGGCAAGTTTGAAGCATATCAAAGAACATATGTTTTAATTCCATATAACCCCACTCTCACATCATGGCTTTACTACGCAGTAAAATATAACTTAAATATGATTACTATTGGTGCAAGAGGTTCGGTAATTAAGTTTATCACAAAAGGTGATATTCAAAACTTGAAAGTACGTATTTTTTATAAGTGATTGAGAATGAGATAAGTTTTTATCTCATAAAAAGAAGAGGTTACGAATTAGAAATAAACAGAATGTAGCATCCTGCTGTGATTTGCATAACCAT
>OIXU01000023.1_pt1 | contig 44851 bp, 36 predicted proteins | sample 1587921 | NCBI WGS metagenome assembly OIXU01 (sample SAMN03283238) | human gut metagenome | biome: human-associated habitat; material: feces | host: Homo sapiens | place: Peru | collected 2012
CAAATATTCTTCCGCTGCTTAAAGGATATGAAAAAGAAGAAGCTGAAAGACTTGTAGAAAGACTGAATCTTCTTGAAAAACAAATTGAACGGCTTCTGCAGAAAATAAATGCTGAAGTTGAAAACGATGGAAAAATACAGAAGGTAATGACTGTACCGGGAATTGGTCCGATTACAGCATTGGCTTATGTGGCTTATGTTGGTGATGTAAATCGGTTTGACAATGCACATCAGGTAAGCAATTTTATTGGATTTGTACCTAAAGTTGACAACTCCTGTACGATATGCAGGTCAGGTCATACAACAAAAAAAGGCAATCCACTCTTAAGGTCTTTGTTAGTACAGGCTGCATGGTCAACCGTGAAGTCAAAGAATGGAGGAGCTTTAAGAGATAAGTATAAATACATGGCAGAGTCACGTTGCATTGGAAAAGGAAAATCCATTGTTACGATTGCCAGAAAATTGGGTGAGCTGCTTTATCTGATTTTGAAAACTGATCAGGAGTATAAACCTCAAAAGTTTATAACTCCAGAGTTAAAAATTTCAAAATTAGCAGAAGATGCTCTTGAATGTAGTTAATAAGAGGGCTGGAGAGCCCCAAAAACTAATTGTCTTATTGACAATAATCATAGGAAAAGAAAATATTTTTTTAATCTTGTTTGCGTATAATCAACATTTAATGTAACATATAGGCAGTTAAATTCTGTAAAGTTACTTATTGGAACGGGTGGATTTTATGAGGGCAACAGACATCATTATGAAAAAACGCGGAACTTTTGTCCGCACAAAAGATGGAAAAGAACTTAAGGGAAACACGGTTCTTTCTGCCGGGGAAATAAAATTCATAATAGACGGATATGTGAACGGAACTATTCCTGACTACCAGATTTCGGCTTTTCTGATGGCTGTTTATTTTAACGGAATGACTTTTGAGGAAACCGGAACAATGACTGAATGCATGCTTAGATCCGGAAATGTAATCGAGCTGCATGGCTATGAAAAATCCGGCTTGACAGGCCCTTTTGTTGACAAACATTCCACTGGTGGTGTCGGTGATAAAATTTCCCTTCCGCTTGCCCCGATCGCCGCGGCCTGCGGAATTCAGGTTCCAATGATGAGCGGACGCGCCTTGGGGCATACCGGCGGAACTCTGGACAAGCTGGAATCCATACATGGATACAGAATAAATCTTTCTGCGGACGAATTCAGAAAAATAATCGCTGAAACCGGCTTTGCAATGACCGGCCAGACAGAAGAAATTGTTCCGGCGGACAGGCTTCTTTACGCACTGAGGGACGTTACCGGCACTGTGGAATCTGTTCCGCTTATAACCTCGAGCATTCTTTCTAAAAAAATCGCAGAAGGCTCTGACGCCCTGGTTTTTGATGTAAAATGCGGTTCCGGCGCGTTCATGAAATCACTTCCGGACGCAGAGCTGCTGGCTTCTTTTCTTGTAAAGACAGCGCAGGCCATGGGTAAAAACGCGACCGCCTTAATAACTGACATGAGCACACCGCTGGGACTGAAGACGGGAAATTTTCTGGAAATTGAAGAAACCCTTGACTGCCTGAAAGGAAACGGGCCTGAAGATGTTATGGAAGAAACCTATGCCCTGGCGGCAGAAATGATTCTTCTTGGAAAAAAAGCGTCCACCAGGGATGAGGCGGCACAAATGGCAAAAAACGCCGTTGAATCCGGCAAGGCCTATGAGCTTTTTATGAAAAACATAAGGGCTCAGGGCGGAAACCCCCAGGAAGTCGAAGCTCAGTATGGAAAGAGAAGAAGTCCGTTCAGGACTGAGCTGCGCGCTGATAAATCGGGATATATTTTTATTGAAGCATATAAAACTGGTCTTGCTGGCGTTGCTTTGGGCGTCGGAAGAAACAAGACCTCTGATCCGGTCTGTGGAGATGCGGGCATTATCCTGCACAAAACAAGCGGTTCTTACGTAAACAAGGGCGATGTTATAATGGAAATTTTTGGCAAAGACGAGGCTTCTCTTGAACCTGCGAAAAAGCAGCTGGAAGAAGCGGTCGCCTATTCCGACGCGCAGCCTGAAAGAAAGCCGTTAGTCTATAAAATAATCCAAGGACGGCTTTAATGATTGCCTCGAAAAAGAATATCTCAAGGATAATTCTAAATTGAAAAAATTTAATAAAAAAAATGTCGCCCGCGATGAGGTGATAAAACTTCACTCAAAATTTGGACTTTCACAACTTGAAGCCTCGATTTTTGCGCGGCGCGGAATCACGTCAGGGGAATCGCTTATGTATTTCCTTGAATCCGACAAGCGTTTCATGCATCTTCCGTTTGAGTTCAACAGCATGGAGGACGCTGTAAGCAGAATTTCAGACGCAATTGACGAGGGTGAAAAAGTCCTTATTTTTGGAGACAAGGACGTAGACGGAATTACCAGCACCGCAATTCTTTACGGATATTTAAAATCCCAGGGACTGGATGTTTCATGCAGGATTCCTGTAGGCGATGATTCCTACGGTCTTTCCATGGAAGCTGTAGATACTTTTGCAAAAGACTACGGCTCGCTGATAATAACGGTTGACTGCGGAATTTCTAATGTCCAGGAAATTGCGCATGCAAACGAGCTTGGGCTCGACGTGATTGTCACAGACCATCACAATCCGCCTGCAACGCTTCCAGACGCGGCAGTTTTTCTTGACCCGAAGCTTGAGGATTCCGGCTACCCTTTCAAGGATATTTCCGGCGCGGCGGTCGCATTCAAACTTGCAGAGGCGCTGAGATTCAGAAAATCGGAGCTTTTCGGCCAGGACATCGCGCTTTTAGATGTGCAGAAACTTTCAGACGGACAATACAAGCTTGACATTTTAAAGACAAGAAACCTTGTGAAAAAGCAGAGCTATTCAAAAATATTTGAGCCGGGATTCGGTTCTGTCGCAGACACATGCCTGCCGTCTGTTCTTCGCGGACAACAGATTTTGTGCTGGAACAAGAAAATTGTCTCTTCGTATTTAAAAGATATTTTTGGTTCCGGCGTTGAATTTGAAATGCTTGACATGCAGCAGGAAATTGCAAAGGCAATTCCCCATGTCATGGGAAAATCTCTGGCGCAAATCAAGGAAATGTCGAAATTTGCAAAATATTCAGAAACTTCAATAAATGAAATTGACGGTTTTTACAATATTTTTGTAAGTTTTGCCGAGCTTTCCGATTCACGCATTTTTCCGGAGCATACGGCGGACGCCGCGCAGGATCTGCAGCTTGTGGGAATAGCGGCGCTTGCCGATATTATGCCGATGCAGAACGAAAACCGTATCTTTGTAAAGAATGCCCTTAGCGCAATAAACGGCGGAAAAACAAGAAAAGGAATAGCGGAACTGATTGCAAGGCTTGATCTGGCCGGAAAGGAAATCAATTCCACGGACCTTTCGTGGAAACTAATTCCGGCCCTAAACGCCTCGGGAAGAATGGGCCAGTCAAATGTAAGCCTTGAGCTTCTTACCGCCGGTGATTCCGCAGAACGAAACAGGCTTGCGGCGAAAATAATGGAACTCAACGAAGACAGAAAGCATTACGTTTCCGATGGTGAAATGTACACCGCAAGGCAGGCGGAAGAAAATTTCCATAAATTCAATAAAAAACTTTGCGTTGTTACCGATGAAAAAATAAACCGGGGTGTAACAGGAATCCTTGCCGCTAAAATAATGAACAAATATAACGTTCCTGCGATTGCCATAACATTCCTTGACAATATCGCGATAGGTTCAATGAGGAGCTGCCGCTCTGTTGTGGCGACCAATTTTCTTAACGCGTTTGGCGAAGGATTTTTTATAAATCACGGCGGACACGACGCGGCGGCCGGATTCAGTTTTACTAAGGACAAGCTCAACGAGTTTATGAAAAAAGCATGGATGATTTCCCGCGGCTTCAATCTTGATGCGGAGGATGAAGCGGTGAATGTTGATGCGGAACTTCCCGCCGAATACATAACGCCGGAGCTTCTGGAGCTTGTAGACAAATTTGAACCTTACGGAGAGCAGAACAAGGAGCTTGTGTTTGTCTCAAAGAATTTAAGGCTCCAGGATGGAATTCCAATCGGAAAATCACAGGTGCAGAGCTTAAAACTTATTTTTGACTGCGGAAAATATAAATTCCCAGCGATGTTCTGGGGACAGGCTGAACGCCTTAACAGAGATTTTAAGACCGGAGACAGCCTGGACGTTCTGTTTACGGTTTCAAAAAACACATTCAAGGGAAATGTAACGCCGCAAATGATTCTGATTGACGCAGAAACAAAAAACGATATGAAAAATGCTGATTAAAAAAGTAAACGAGGAGGCTCGCCATCCATGGCTCGCCGCAAGTTTTGTAAAAACTTGGCAGTTTTACGTACTGACGCGGTGTTTTATAGGGGGAAAAAAATGAAAAAAATTATAGCAACGCTGGCGGTTTTTGCCGCCTTCTGCGGAAGTATTTACGCAGGCACGGTTTCGTTCCAAAACAATTACTGCAGCGGAACAATAGCTTACAACGAAAAAGCAAAACCCGGAGAGGCAATCTGGGCAAGGCTGAATATGAAGATTGAAAAAAAACGTAAAAATTCAGCCGAACCTGTGGCGGTTCTCCAGCTTATGAAAGACAACATGAAGATTGACTCTGCAAAATTCTACCACCTAAATTCAAAAGGAAAAAGGCAGACGATGCCGGAGATGCTCGCAGGTGTTCCGCTTTCGCTATGGCTTGACACAAATCAGGATTATTCCCTGAAAGTCATTTTTTCAACAGGAACAGATGATACTCCTAAAGAGGCGATTCTTCCGTTCACCCTTGAGAATGTTGAATGGCCAAAAGAAGTTATTCCGCTTGATGAAAAAAATTCAGAAATCAAGCAGAACATGGGACCGGAACGCCTTGCGCAGATTGAAAAACTGAACGGCATACTTGGAACTGTCATGGAAAACGATGTATACAGCATAAAACCGTTCATTCAGCCTGTAAAAACGGACAGATATACGGCGCATTTCGGAGACCAGAGAATCTACAGATATTCAAATGGAAAAACCTCGACCTCGCCGCACTACGGAAATGATTACGGTGTACCGGAAGGAACAGATGTATCAGCCTGCGCAGAAGGCCGGGTTGTCATGGCTGAAAACAGAATTTCCACAGGCTGGTCAGTTGTAATAGAACATCTTCCTGGACTTTACAGCCTTTATTACCACTTAAAAAGCCTGAACGTAAAGGAAAACGATTATGTAAAGGCCGGAGAAAAAATAGGGCTTTCCGGTTCTACAGGGCTTGCGACAGGCCCGCACTTGCACTGGGAAGTAAGACTGAACATGGCGGCATTAAAGCCGGAATTCTTTATGCAGGATTTTACTCTGAGCGGACAATAAGCTTGCCGTTCTCGGCGAAAACACCGTAAATTTTTCCAGTCTCACATTCGGAAAGGCTTACGGTTGTCTTATTCACTGCAAAATAGAAAATCCTGAACAGACCTTTACGCTGGAAATCATCAGCGCCAAGAAAGCATTTATGTTCTTTTACAAAATAGCGGACTATATAGGAGGTTGAATTCCTCTTGAAAAAAGTCCGGCTGACCGCCACAGAATTTGTTCCGAAAATCCGTTCAGGAAAAAAATATGTCTTGTTCAAAAAAGATGCGTTCCGGAAAGTAACCGCAAGATAAAGCTGCGGCCACGAACGCTCTACAGCCGCAATCTCAGAACCGCTTCTGTCAAGAATAGAAATTTTTGCGCTGACAGTTTCTCCATCCGGCGTTTCGCTTGAACCGAAAAGCATGATTCTTAGAATTTGACCGTTGTCCTGCGGAATTTTCTGGACAAAATAATAGCACTGAAGATAACCTATAAGCTGCAGAAGCAGCATAATTCCTGCCAGCGAAAAGAGAATTCCAAAAAATACCCTGCGTCTGCAGATTTTCCTTAAAGCCATATATTATTTTCCAAGCAACTTCAGGAACTGCTTTTCATCGATAACCGGAATTCCGAATTTAACAGCCTTAACATTTTTAGAAGAGCCGGATTCCGTGTCATTCGTCACCAGATATGACAAATCCTTTGTGACGCCCGACTTGCAAGTTCCTCCGTTTTCCTTTACCAACGCCTCGGCTTCTGCCCGTTTCATGGCAAAAAGCTCGCCGGTAAAGCAAAAAGATTTTCCGGAAAGTATGCCGCCGTCCGCCTGCCTGATTTTTATTATATTTTTTGAAAGAAAAAGCATTTCTTCCCTGTTTTCAGCAAGCCCTTCGACCGCAATCTTTGCCATTGTCTCTGCAAAACCGTAGATTTTTGCACATTCATCTTCGGTCATGGCAAAAAGTTTTTCAAGAGTATTGAAGCCTGCCGAAACCAGTTTTTCAACCGTAGTTTCCCCTATCCCTTCAATGTCAAATCCTGCCACAAAAACTGAAAGCGGCAATTCCCGCTTTGACTGGATTGACTTTATGACTTTTTGGGCGCCAAGAGATTTTTTTTCATTAGCAATGCTTTCTTCGTTCAAAAAGAACGGTGTCAAGTCCTCAACGGTAAGAGAATACAAATCTGAAATTGATTTTACCCTTCCGCTTTTAAACAACTGGTTCAACAGAGTTTCGCCAAGGTCACGGATATCAACCACGGAATTCCATTTCATAATCTGATGAAGAATCCGTTTTTCGCAGGACTTGTTCGGACAGAACAGCCGGCTTCCCTCATCAACAAGCGGAGTTCCGCAGCATTCGCATTTTTCAGGAATTTTCACAGGAGACTCAGAATCTTCCCGCTCGTGAATCACGCTTTCAATCTTCGGAATAATTTCGCCGCGCTTTACGACAACAACCTTACATCCAATTTTTACGCCAAGAGAACGCATTGTATCCGGATTCGCAAGGCTTGCCCTCTGAACAACAGTTCCGTTCAGGGCAACCTCATCAAAAACAGCAACAGGAGTGTATGTTCCGCCATTTATGCTCCATTCCACATCCCTTAATGTTGAAACGGCCTCTTCAAGACTGAATTTAAAGGCGATCTGACGGTCAGGGCGGTTTCTGGCCGCATCTTCGTAGTTTATCTTGCGTTCCTTTATAACAAGACCATCAATATCATATTCAATTCCATCGCGTTCTTCCATAATCCGCGCCCTGTAATCAATTACTTCCTGCGGATTTTTTGCAATAAAAAGAGGACAGACGTTAAACCCGATTTTTTTCAGCCATTTGATTTTTTCTTCTTCGTCCGAAAAAGGCTGGGTGTCAGTGGCGGACCATGCGTCGTAAGTAATAAGCTTTAAATATTCACATCCGTCGCCATCTTTTCTTTTCATAAGTCCGTTCGCGGCGTTACGGCAGTTTGCCTTGTCAGAGAAGCGTTCGGCATGAACTTGGTGCGTCATTATAACTTCACCGCGTACGCCGCCTGTGTAATCCAACACATTAAAATCAGAGTCGACAAGAACAGAAAGGACTCCCTGCATTTTTTTTGCATTGACTGTAATGTCATCGCCAACAGTTCCGTTTCCGCGGGTAACCGCATGAACCAGAGTTCCATGCTCATACTGAAGCTCAAGGCTTGCGCCGTCCAGTTTGAATTCCACAAGATATTCTTTGTAAACGTGCTTTTCCGCCCAGGCTAAAAACTGTTCCGGCGAAGCGGCTTTTTCCTGACTGCCCATCGGCATAACGTGGCGCAGTTTTGCAAAATTACCTGAATCAGCGCCGATTTTTTTTAAAATCTCATTTTCGGGGTCAAGGCTTTTCAGCTCATCCCAAAGCCGGTCAAATTCTGCGTCTGAAATTTCCCCCTCGCCATCATAATAACTTTTTTGATAGCGCTTTATAAGAGAAACCAATTCTTTTACCCGCAATGCCTTTTTGCTTTCAAGGGCAGCATCGTTCACATCAAACAAATCATTCATCTTTTATAAAATAAAGCTCGTTTATTATATGCTCTTTTGCAAGACCCTTTTTTTCAAATTTAGTCTTGGGCCGCCATTCCTGATGCTCCGCAAAACCGCTGTACTTATTGTGAAGGCCAGGAGTACAGCCGAGCTGGTCCAGCGCAAAATCCGCATATTCCTGCCAGTCCGTAACAAAATAAAGATACCCGCCGGAAGCAAGTTTTTTTGCAAAAAGATCTGTTCGCGGACGTTGAATCATCCTTCGCTTGTGATGACGTTTTTTCTGCCACGGATCTGGGAAAAATATATGAAAACCATTTACAGAACCGTCAACAACCATATTTTCAAGAACTTCGAGCGCATCGTGCTCAATTATATAAAGATTCTTCAAATCCCTTGAACGGATTTCGCCAAGAAGCTTTCCCACTCCCGGTGTATGAACTTCAATTCCTATATAGTTTATATCAGGATTCTGCTCCGCGATTATCGCAGTGGCAGTTCCCATTCCAAAACCTATTTCAATCACAACCGGATTTGTGTTTCCAAAAATATCAAGAAAATTCAACTTTTTATTTTCATACGGAATGCACCAGACATTTGAAAGTTCAGCGTAATCCCTTTCCTGAGCGGCAGTCATTCTGCCGGCACGAAGAACATAAGTTTTTACCGCACGATAAAACGGATTTTTCGAGGACACATCCTCAGAGCTTTCCACAGTTTCCTGTTCTTTTTGCAATTTTTCGTTTCCCATAAAGTCCTTTTTTTATTATTTATTTGCTTCAGAATTTGTTTTTTTATAGACAGGCGGCATTATGCACACAACAGAACTGTTTGTTCCTGTGTAAATTTTTCTGTAATAATCCGCTTTTTTGTCAAAATTAAAAATTTTAGAATCTTCTGTCCAGTTCTGCTTTTTAGGGCCAAAGTACAGAAGAATATTTTTTTCTGTATAAAGGGCATACAGCTCTTTTGAATTTTCCTGAACCAGCTGGACCGCTTTTTCAGCAGTTGAACCGGCAAGTTTTTCATCATAGCTAATCAAAAAAGCAGAAGAAACTTCTTTTCCCTGGGCGTCCGCATAGAAAAAATCGTAAATTCCAGAAGGAATTTCCATTCCGTCCGGCGAAAGGAATTCCGCATAGCCTGACCACTGTTTTTTGTCGTTTGCAAAAATCGCAGGCGTAAGGCAGTTCCACTCAAAATCAGTTGAAAGATTTTTTACCCGGATGCTGCTTACACGGCGAACTTCGCTTGAAATTTCTGCAAAAGCGGCAAGCCGCGACGAAGGAGTTTTTGTCTCATCCTGAAAATCGAAAACAACATAGCCTTTTGCAGACACAAGCTCAGGTTCAGAATCAGAGCAACCTGAAAAAAGTAAAATTCCGGCTGTAAAAAGAGATAAAACAAGTCTTGATAAGGGCAAGTCTTTCATACTAAAAATTGAAAATAAGGTTGATAACCGTAAGATCACTGGTAGAGAACTGGTTTACAATTGACTCAAACTTTACATTAACCTTCTTACAGGCATCATCAAGGTACGAAAGATAATAAAGGCCAAGGTCTGTGCCGCCGCCGTCAGGTGTTTCCCTATAGAAATCAATAAGAGTTCTTTTATTTGTGTCAGCGCTTGCCTTTGTCTCGATATTTTCCTTTACTTCCTGGAATTCGTCGTCTTTGTTGTACAAAGTAATCTGAAGCCTTCCCTGTTTTCCGATAGAAGTAGAACCGCCGCCGAGCTTCCATGAAACTGAAACAAGAACCCTTTTTTTCTGAAGCTCCTTTACGATTTTTGAACGGACATCCGGATCGACCACAAGCGCGTTTATATCATCGACAGTCGGATACATGCTCTTAGCTTCTTTGCGGATATTTGTATTTTCATTATTGAGCGCGAGCTCCATCACCATTACGGAAATGTATTCTGCAACCCTTGATTTTTCCATGTATTGGGCAAGGATATTTCTGATTGAAACAATCATATCCTCAAAGCCTTCTTTTTTATAGAACAGAGTGATGACATACCAGTTCTGAAGACTCATGCGGTTCATAAACTTTTCAGTCATCAGCATATAAATATTTTTTTCTTCTATTGAATAATCCTTATTTTTGCGGATTGAATCCCAAACCGGCTCAAGGATTTCAGTGCGGGTCTGCCCTATCACTTTGTCTTTGCTCATAAGGATTGAACGCAACTGCTTTTCGCTCATCTGTGTTTTTTCATCAATAAGTTGCGAAGCATGCGAGCGGTTATATTTACGAACGCAGTCACACTGAATGATTGCAGAATAAATATCCCGGTCAAACTGCTTATAAAGAAGGGAATATACAATAATTTTTGACAAATCCATTACTTCCTGACGTGAAGTAACAAATTCTGGCATTGAAATTTCAATTTTAGAAATATAATCCAGCATCAGCATCGTCTGTATAGACTGTGGTGAGAACTGGCGCATAGAAATGCCGTATTCATCTATATTATCAGCAAGGCGGAAACGTATCAGCTTCTTTTTGTGGCTAATAAAATTTGACGCTCCATCTTCTGTAAGAACCACCTTCAAAGGCAGCTCAATCATCATTTTTCTACCGGATGCACTCATCAGCTCTTGCTTTCTCCTAAAGTATAACAATGCAAATTATAACTTAGAGTTCTTGCAATGTAAACCATTATTATTATAATCTATAAATATGAAGAAAAACAATTTTTTTTTCATTTTATTCGTAGTCATTCTCGTTTTTTTGCGCAGTTTTTCTTATTCAGAACAGAAAAAAGGCTGGGATGAATGCAACAATCTTCTGATTTTTCTTCAAGCAAACGACTACCCTGCCGAAAAAAATCCGATTATAAACAATACTTCCGCGGAATTCCCATTCAACATAAAACTTGTTTTTTTTCCAGAGGCTTCAAAAACCTCAAAGAATATCATGGATAATTCAGAAGAAATTGACACGCTGGTATTTCTTTTTTCAATTGAAGAAGTCCAGCAAAACTATGATTTTCTTCTGAAAATCCTTGATTCCATAAGAAATTTTTCCAGGAAAGGAAAAATCGAAATACTTTTTACTTATGGCGACAGAACTGCGTCCGAAACAGAAAGCCTTATTTCAGGAACAGAAGTTTTTGCCGAGCAGATTGAAGACTCAGACAATCACGCTGTAATCTGCGTAAAACTGAACAGTCCGCAAAACAGCATTCTTCCCGGCGGAGGCGGAGACTGTTCCCCGGCATGGATGATCCAGCTTATTTCCGGAAGTTTCCACGAAAACAATATGTTTTACCGCCTAAAAGGCGGAATTCTGAACACCCTGCACCGGCTGGAAATCTTAAAGTCCGACAGGCAGACTGGATTTTTTTTAAAAAAAGGAATTCCTGCCTGCGGAGTTGAACTTTACTCTCCAACGAAAAATGAAGAATACAACGAAAGGACCGCGAAATTTATCTCGTCGGTATCATACAACTTCGACCCGGAAAATACGATTAAATGGGACCGTCACAGCCGGCCGTTTATTTTCTTTAATTACACTGTCCTTCTTTCTGAAAAATTCACGGTCATCCTTTTTATTTTTGTTTCAGCGGTATGCCTGTTTTTTCTGTGCGAATTTTATTTTATACGGCTTTTGCAAAGAAAACTTTTTTCAAGGCGAATTTTAAAAAAATGGTATCTGCTTATATTCTGCCTGATATTCACCGTGATTTCATTCTGGCTCGGACAGTATGCGGCGCTTTTTTTTCAAAAAATACTGGGCAGCTCAATAATTTCGGCGTATGCGGTTAAACTGATTTTCACGTTCCTTTTAATTTCATGCACTTATTTTTTATTTTTCAAGCTTACAAGAAATTCCGGCTACAAACTATTTTCCATGCTTATAAATGCAACCGGAATATTAAACATTTTCCTTTTTTCCGCCCTTGATTTGTCCCTTTTTTATCTTTTCGCCGCAGAATATTTTATAATCGCCGTAACGCAGAAATTCAAGAAGATGCCTTTTCTTATCACATCGTTTTTTCTGATGGCCGTTCCGTTCCTTCCGTATCTGATAGAATTTTTAACCTGCGCCACAGAGGATTCTCTTGAAACAATTCTTCTAGCCTCCCCGCTTATAAACACAATTTTTGCCTTTGCGTTCATTCCGTTTGAGCTTATGTGGTTTAAAATTTTAGGGCGGCTGAATTTTATCTGGAAGAGCGTTGACAGCGGAAAGAAAACTTTTATAAAACAGAATTTTATTGCAATTTCAACCGCATTCCTGATTTTCGCCGTAATCCTTATTTCTGCGACAGCCTTTATGCCGGATGAATACAAACGTCCTGAAAAAAAACCGCCTGAAACAGAAATATCCGGAAATTCAGAAAGAATCCATATTTCATACTACGACCAGGATTTTTTCGGAGACACAATCAGAACTTTTTCCGTCAAGCTGGAAAATCCGGAAGAAACCGTTTCCATCAGAATAAAAGGAAAAAATGGAAATCCTGTTCTTTATTCAGATGAAGCGTACTATTACGACGCTTCTGAAAAAAATGCAGTTTTCAGGCTGCCTGTATGGCCGCCCGAAGAAATGACATTCAGCTACATAGCGGACATTTTTCAGGAATCAGAAATAATTGTCTCAGAAACGAATTTTTCAGACAGCGGCAAATTCCTTGTTTTTGAAAATTCAATGAAAATTCCGGCAAAAGCAGCCCATGAAGAAAAAGGAATCCGGCAGTGAAATATGCAAAATGTTTTCTTCATATAGATATGGACGCTTTTTTTGCTTCTGTAGAACAGCGCGACCACCCGGAATGGAAGGGAAAACCCGTTATTGTAGGCGGACTTCCGGGAGAGCCGCGCAGCGTTGTGTCAACGGCATCATACGAGGCCAGAAAATTCGGAGTTCATTCGGCAATGCCGGTATTCAAGGCTGTAAAACTTTGTCCGGACGGAATTTTTACACACGGAAACCACAGGCATTACGCTGAAATTTCCATGCAGATTATGCAGATTCTTTCAAAATATTCACCGGATTTGCGTCAGGTTTCAATCGATGAAGCCAGCCTGGATCTTACAGGAACGGAGCTACTTTTTGGCGAGCCTGATGCGCTTGCACTTAAAATACAAAAAGAAATTTTCAACGAGACAAAGCTTACGGTTTCTATCGGCTTAGCGTCTAACGCATACCTTGCCAAACTGGCAAGCGAAGTAAATAAGCCTAACGGTTTTTTTGCGATTCCCATGGGACAGGAGGAAAACTTCATGCTTTCCATTCCGCTAAAAAAAGTCTGGGGAATCGGGACAAAAACTCTGGAAAAACTGAACAAAAACGGATTTTTTACAACAAAGGACATTTTTCTGCGCTCAAAAGGCTTTCTTATTTCCGTATTTGGCGAATGCACCGGAACGTTTCTTTACAATTCAGTCCGTGGAATTGAAACGCCCGCGAAAGGACCTTCAGCACATTCAATAAGCAGCGAAATTACATTTCCCGAAGACATATCAAATATATATACGGCAGAAACCGCTCTGATGGAACTTTGCCAGTGCATAATGTTCAGGCTTTTAAGGGAAGAATCTTTCAGCAAGACCGTATTTTTAAAAATCCGCTACGATGACTTTTCAACATTTACTTTCCAGCAGACTTTCAGCGATTATGTAACTTCAAGCGATGACTTTTTTGAAAAAATAAAATCCGTTTTTGAAAAAAAATATGAAGAAGGACGAGGTATAAGGCTTCTTGGGGCAGGACTTGAAAACATCCAGGGAAAAGACGCGCCTGTTCAGGAAGTTCTGTTCGATTTCGGAGAAAAGAAAAAGCAGGCTGTGGAAAACGCAATCTTAAAACTTTCTTCAAAAAATCCTGAAATAAAAATTCAAAAGGCGCGGACATTAAACAACAAAATGAAGGCGCTGCCCTTGATTTTTGCAACGCTCCTTTTATTTTCAAGAAAAAATGCAGATGCGGAGGATTATATTTCAAAAAATAACTCAGAAAGCGCAGGCTCAATAAACTCGCCTTCTGAAATGCTTCCGTTTCCAAAAGAATCTCCAGGCTCGCTTTTTAATTTTAACATAAACGACAGTGAAATTGTATTTCTTGCCGACGGCTGGTGGAACATAGAAACAGAAGGCCAGCTGAACGCAACTTACAGTTCTAAAAACGGATTCAACAGCTCTACGCCGAATTTTGTATTCAGACAAAAGGCGGACCTTTCATTTCTGTTTATGCTGAACAGGCAGTTGTTTTTTAGCGCAAATTTTGCCGATGAATTTACAAAAAACACAATCACCGCTGGTTTTTACGGAAAAGACCAGAATCCTCTAAAAGAATTTAAAATCTCCAACAGAAACATTGTTTTTCCGGATTATTATTCGATGAGCCTTTTTCAAAGAAGCATTGGCGGCGGAGAAAACCAGGCTCCGGGAATTTCAGCCCGCTTTGAATCACCCTTTTCAAAAAAATGGACAGCAGATTTTGCCTTCCGCTACGATATGAATGAACAGCGCGATGCCACTTTTTACGGAAAAAACAGCGTAACAACCGATTACATTGAACTTTCAAATTTTATGACGGGGCAATTTTTTTCGCTGCCGGAAAAGCTGATTTCCTCCATAAAAGAAATTTATATTGAAAATCAAATCGGAAACTACACCGATGAAAAAAAAAGAAGGTTCAAAAAACTTTCAGAAGATGAGTTTATTACAGTAGAGTCAAAAAAACTGCTGATTATTTCCGCGGATTCAGGAGGAACAAAAAAGAACGGAAAGAAACCGGCTGTTCTTGCGACATTTTATAATCAGGATTTAAAGACTGCGCTTGGCGGCTACAGCGACACATCAGGCGGAAAAAATATTTCATTTTTAAAAGAAGTCCAGGAAGTTTTCGGCGAAAAAATAAAGCTTGAAAAATATACAAATTCGCTTACCGGCGTCATAGAAAATTCAGAAGCCCTTGTACTTCAGGAGACGACCGGCTTTTCTCCTTTTTTATGCGCAAACTACTATGATTTGGGAATTTCTGGCTCGGCAAAAGTTAAAATCGGAAATATGCATTCAGAGGAAAAAAACAACGACTTTTCTATAGAAATAACGGAAGATTTTGAAAATTTCATTTCTCCGTCATTCTTGAACACAAAGCATGCTTTTGCAAAAATTTTTATAAACGACAATACTGAGTTCGAATTCAGCGCAGAAAACAGATTTCCGCTTGCAAAAAAAATTCCAGAAGCGTATCTGAACACTTCTTCCGGAACGGATTTAAAAATCATCGTTCAGAAATACAATCCGGTCTCAACGTTCAACATAGGAACAAACGCCGAAGCAAATTCTGTAAAAGTTTACAGGAACGGAATTTTAACTTCCGGCGCAGAATACGATTCTGAATCTGGCGCGGTAAAACTGTCTTTTTCAGTTTCAGATATGGACAAAATTTACATAACATGGAACGAAACTTCCGGCGATGCAAAATCAGGGGCGCTTGCAGGCCAGGCCGCATTTAAATATTTTTTCACACCTGATTTTTCAGGAGATATTTCGATTGCCGCCGACTGGACAGTCTCACCGTTCGCCGAATTTTCAGAATACAACAGAAATGCGGGCGGCTATGCGGCTTTTTCCGCAGGGCTCGATTATTCAACAGAAAACTTAAAATTTTCAACTGCGCTGGCGGCGGTTTATGAAAAACAAGACGTTACGGACAAATACAGAATCGAAGGATTTGATGACGCTCAGCCTGCGACATGGTATCTTGAAAAAAATTCCGGGCTCGATTTGGAAAATAAACAAATTCCTGCGCTGAATCCACGTCCGGACTCTTCTGAATCAGGAGAAAAACTAGAACCAGCTCAAAATTTTACAGTTACCGGCTCATGCTCAACCGGAGAAAAGGATTCGCACATCTCTGGATATAAAATTCCGCTTGAATGGAATTTTCCGTCAGGTTCAGACAGTTCCAAAATCAGCCTTGCAGATGCCTGGGCCGCCTGCAACATAAAACTTCCGGCAGGAGATATTTTAAAAAATTCTTCGGTTTTCAGAATTGCCCTGCAGCTTGCGCAGCCTCTTCCAAAAGCAGTTGACGTCTACCTTCAGCTTGGAGTCCACGCAGACGAAAATCCAGACACAGAAGAAACTGAAAAAATTCCAACGTGGAAACTTAATATCGACAAAGAAATTTACGCAGGCTCGCAAGACGCGGATAAAAACATTGCAAACGGCTGGCAGACGGTGGAAGTCAAGATTACAGACTACGACAAAAGTTACCTTGCTGTTTACCATGATGCCCGGCTTATAGTAAAGTCAAATTCGGAAAACCCGGAGCTTTTCCACGGAATTATCTATGCAGGTCCGTACGAAACAGTTCCTGAAGGTCTTTCTGTTTCAGCGGCGGACGAAGCGAACATAAAAACTGAACAGATAAAGGACAATTCTGTTCCGGAGAAAAAAACTTTTAATTCTGATGACAATTTTTCACAAAAAATCTCGTGGAATTTCGAGCCGCCGGTTGATGAGCAGAAAAAAAACATAATAATTGGAAAATTTTTAAACGAAACCGACATTTCTTCGTACAAATATTTAAAATTTTTCTACAAAAACGCAAATTTCAAAGAATTCAGCCTTATTATGGACAAAGATGCGGCGATTCTTACTGAAAACGGAACGGAAGCCCTTAATTTAAAATTCAACGGGCAGAGCCTCGAACATTTTAACAGAACAGACGGAAAATGGCATTCGCTGGAAATAAATCTACTTGATAAATCCGTGAGTATTGACGGAACTGAAATTCCTGGCGAAAACTTTTCCATTTCCATAAGGCGGAACAAAATGCCTTCCAGGCTCAAAATCGCTTTTACGCCGGCGGAAGACAATGGTGAATTCTGCATGGACGAATTTTTTCTTGAAAAATCATCGGCGGCGTTCAATTTTCAGAATATCTCAAAATTTCAGGCAAAAAGAAACGGAACTCTTGTAAGCGCAAAAAATTTTCCGCTTGTACAGGACGCAATCTTTCAGACTGAACTTGAATGCGGAACTTCCATTCCGGAAGAAAACGATTTTAACAAAAACGGATTCATACATTCCGTTTCATCAGCAGAAATCACACTTGCGACAATAAAATTTTACGCAGACGCGGATTTTTCTTCCGACGAGGAAAATCTGGTGGCATCCGCAAGCCATTCTGTAAAAACAACGGAACCTTTGCTAAAAATCCTTGACGCTTCTGATGAATTTGTATTCAACAGGGCAGACTCTTCAACTGAAAAAGCTTCGGAAGCAGTCCTAGACTTGAAAAAAGTGAAAATTCCTGTTTCGGTAAATATAAAATCAAAAGGCGAAAAGAACAGATGGAATTCGTCAAATGAAATGGAATCCGGAATTTCGTTCAACCTGAACAAGGAAAAATGGAACGCGCTGTTAAAGACGGAAATTTCAGCCTCGCAGAAAATTCCTGCAAAACAGGAAGAACTGGACAAAATAAACTCGCAGAATTATGCAGAAAATTATGCGGACGCGACGTGCTTCTCATTTAATTCAGGTTCAGGGGAAGCAACACGAAGAAACGTCAGGGCAAAAGTTTCCTCAAGGTTTTCTGTTCCATTTATAAAACTTTCACCGGAGATAATTTTTTCAGCGCACGAAAAATATTCAGGCACAAATTCCGCAAAACACGAGGACAGCCAGATTCTTGATATTTTGATTCCGTTCAGCATAAAAAAAACAAACTTCACTCTTAAATATTCAAAAACAGGAACAAAGACTGAGGCGGCAGAATACGGCGGAAACTACAGAAAAGATTTTGAGGAACTTTTTGATTCTATGAAAAACAGCGGCTGGTACTTAAATGCGGCGCCTTTCCAGGATTTTTTCGACACAAATTTTTCTGATTCTATCTTTAGCCACGTTTCTAAAAGCGGAGCGGAAAACCTTTATTACAGCGGAAAATACACATTCAGCTTTAAAAGACCGCTTTTTGCAGACGAAAAAGATTTTTTTATTCCCGCCGCATTCGATTTTTCGTCGGAACGCAGAATTACGGCCGCCTCGGATTTGAGCGGATTTTACATTTTAAAAGCTTCGGCATTAAATACACCGATGAATATTTTCGGCTCGCAAAGCAAATCTGGATTTTTCAGATGGTTCAGGACAGACGAATATGCAATTTCTGTTTCAGGAACTGTAAAAATTCCTGAAACCTCGCCTTCTGATGTGCTGTGGAATTTAAATTTTTATGCGCAGGCAGGATTTTACATAAACGATGCAGACATCATAAGGACTGGCTTTGAAACAGAAATCTCTCCGGAATCAGAATGGAAAATCACGGGAAGCGCACGCTATAAAAGGCGCGTTAAAAGAAACCTTTTGTCTGAAATAATAAAGGCCGCGGACAAAAAAAAGAATAAAAAGCCAAAACTTTCCAGAACAGACAGCATAGATTTTACCCTGAACTACGATTCGGAAGACGATTTTATAAACCAGAATTATGATTTTGCTCATAAAATTTCAGCAGAAATATCAGATTTTATTTCTTTTGACTGCGGATTTTCTTTTTCACTTGACTTGAAAAAAGAAATAACTGCCTTCGGTGTTTCCGGCACAGCAGGGGGAAAAATCACTTTTTAGATTTTTCCGCCATTGTCCGGGTGTAGCCTTTTCATGGAAAAAACCGCTCTTACGAAAAAATCACTGGAGCGGAGCAAAATATCCGCATTCATCGCGGCCGCTGCGGTTCAAAAGGTACGCCTCTACTTCCACAGGAAGATATTTTTCCCCGAAATTTGTTGAAAGCACAGATGTATAGGAAAAAGTATAAAGTCCGCTAGGAATATCCACAAGGTCTCCGACAATGCCAGAAAGCCCCTCCGGTCTGAAAATGTAATATTCTTTTCCCGGTGTGTTCGACACTATGTAATCAAGCTCCTCATCGCAGGCATTTTGAGTCAAAAGCACCGAAGCCACAGAAATATGATTGTTATTAAGAAATGCCGCCGTTTCAGAAAGGCTGTATTTTTCAAAGGCGTTAAGGGAAACCTTTCCTGCGGAAATAATCACAACAGCCCGCTTATGTTCCGCGTTGACAAGGTCGTTTGCCGCAAGCCGCAACGCCAGGTCAAGAGGAATTTCGTCAGAAACAGGATTTTTCAGCGCGGCGACATCAAACTTCAATGCGCCGGAAGGCTTTCCGGAATATTCCAGCGCAGGAATCTTTGACGCAGAAACAATCTTCAAAGTTCCGCGGTTTTTCATGGATGCGGCGATTTCCCGGACCGCGGCATTAATCTGCTCGCCGAATTCAGAAGAACGCCGGCTGCGGTCAATAAGCAGGGTTATGTCGGAAAACTGCGAATAAGACGAAGAGCCAAGATACTTCAGCTTGTTCACAGGCCTTTTCTGCTCAGTGATATAAAAATTATTTTCGCCGAGACCTACGACAGCCGAGCGGTAACGGTTTTCTACACGGACATCAACGAATACTTCAGGAAATTTCGAGGCATTCACTTTTTCAATCTGCACAAAAAGACCGCCGACCAGCTCCTGCATTTTTGACATAACATAGACTTCATTTGAAATGACATCGGAAACAACAACATTCCCGTTCACGTCAGGAACAGCGCACGTAAGCCGGGCAGGAGCATTTCCTGCGCTGATATTCTCAAACACCGAGCCGGAGCCAGAATCCACAGAAAATACCCTGTTTGAGTCACATACCACAAGGTAGTCATTCCACACACGGATTGATTCCGGATGCTGAAATGTCTTTTCCGGCACAAGAACACGCTGAAAATTTCCCGCCAGGTCAAATTCATATATTCCGCCAAAAATGTTGTCCGCCACATAAACGTTTTCACCAGCAACGGCGATTCCAGTAGGTCCTTTCAGCCCCGCAAAATCATCCCGGGCTGCTCCAAAACAAAAAAGTCCTTTTCCATCCCTGTCAAAAACCGCAATGCGCCGGTTTCCATAATCAGAAACGTAAATGTTCTGCCTTGAATCCTGCGCCGCATACTGCGGACCGACAAGATTTCCGACCGCGCGGCCTTTTTTTCCGATATATTTTATAAATTTTCCTTTTTTATCAAGAACGCAAAGCCTGTTTCCTGCGCTTTCCGTAACAAGCATAGTTCCGTCTTCCAGCCGGATTAAATCCATAGGACGGTCAAAACCGTTCATTGGTCCGGTAACCCTTGAGACAACAGTTCCGTTTATATTCAGCTTCACAAGCTCATTTGAACCGTACGCCAAAACCCAGACAGTTCCGTCGTTTTCCGGAAGAACCGAAACTGGTCCGCTAAAGACCATTCCTTCGCCGTAAGAACCGGAAAACGCGCCCGCCTCCGTGTATCTTGCATTGAAATCAGAACGGAAAGCGCCAGTGCGCCGGTCCTGCACAATTTCTATTTTATTTTTCAGAAGAAGCCCGCCGTAACCGTTCTGAGCAGCCTTGTTCCAGCTTTTTACAGCAGTTCCTTCCATTCCGGAATGGTAATAAGATTTACCGAGCCATTCCAGAATAAGGGAATCATTCGGCATATAGCCCAACGCTTTTTCAAACTGCATTACGGCATCGTTGAACGTTCCCCTGTAATAAGACTGCACGCCCCGCCTGAATTCCTGGGCCGCAAAGCCTTCTTCGGCGGTCCTTACATTGCCGCTGTAAAGCCCCGCGCTGGACGTCTGCGAAAATACGGAAAAAAACGAAAACGCAGAAAATACAAAGGCAATTACAATCTTTTTGTTTTTTTTCATTTTACGCTCCTGATGAACGGCATCAATCTATGGTTCTATGAAGAATAAACCGTTCCTATAAGGTTCCGCAGCAAGGCGTATCTCTTGTTCCGCGCAAGCTCCGGTGAATACGCCAGATGCAGCTATCATGCACCGGCAAGCTGAACTTCCCGGATATGCTCTGCGATTATCTCGTTGTCATTATCAATCTGTTCCGCCATTTCAAGATACTTTCTGGCATCCTTTAGAAGACCGAGCTTGTAGTAAACATAACCCAACGAGTCAAGGCATGCAGCCGAATCCGGAGAATTCTGCACGGCCTTCTTGCAGCAAGAAAGCGCTTTTGTCAAATCCCGGTTTTCTGTAGCCAGAACATAGCCGAGTCCGTTCAGCGAAGTAACATTATTCTCGTCAAGCTCAAGAGATTTTTCATAATAAGAAAGGGCGACATCAATCTCCTGCTGCTCCCACGCAATAAAAGCCATTGAGGCATATACGGAAGCAGGCTTATATCCGCTTTCAAGAAGCTTGTTCAGCTCAAAGGACGCAAGCCTTTTTCGTTTTGATTTTGTGTAAATAACGGCAAGAATAAAGCGGCACTGCAAGACACGCTCAAGCTGCCCGCCTCCTGTCACAACCTGCTCCAGATACAAAAGAGCATCCTCATACCGCTTAAGTTTTGTGTAGCACAAGCCAAGATAATAAGCGATTTCCTGGGAATCCAAACCGGAGTCTTCCGGAAGCGCCAGAAAAAACGCCAAGGCATCAGAATATTTTTTCTGATTATATAAATCTATTCCCTGGAATAAAATATTTGTATCGCCCATAGTCCCCACCACCTTGACTAAGATATGACATTTACCGCCTGAAAAAATCCTTTCAGAACTCTTCTATTCTATAACGAAAATTTAATGCCGTCCACAGCACAGGCCACAGGTTCCGCATTTATAAGGGAAACAGAAACCTTTCCGTTCACAACGGCATGAAAATCATTTCCTTCCGCGTATACAGAAAGCGGAACTTCGCCGTAAAAAACAGATTCAAAGGAGCAGCCTTTTTCGCCGTCATTTTTTTCTTTTATCTCAACAACATCTTTATAAACCCTGTGCGAAAGCCGCGGGCAGAATTCCACGCCCCTATATTTAGGAAGGGAAAGCGCATTCACACTTGCAAAGGCAGACGGAACATTCAGCCTGCAGAGCTTTATAAGATTTTCAATATTTTTGGCGGCAAAATCCGCCATAGGCTCATAGATAAAAACATTTTCATCCGCAGCCCCGGAAACAAGATAATGACCTTCGCCGACCGGCTGAATGCTGAGCGCAATTCCCGGAACTCCCATCATAACCGCCTGACGGGCAGCGGCGCAAGTACCGGAATAAACGACATCTGTGCCAATATTCGCACCGGCATTTATACCCGAAATAACGGCATCTATTTTTTTTGGAAAAATACATCCGCTGAGCGCAGCCACAACACAGTCCACAGGATTTCCGGAACAAGTCCATTCATTTTGCGAAATTTTCACAAAATCCAGAGAACTGAACGTCATCCCATGCGAAACGGCAGAACGGTTTCCCGACGGAGCAATAACATAAACCGTATGGCCGTCTTTCAAAAGCCGTTTCTTCAGGACTTCAAGGCCTTCAGCCCCATATCCGTCATCATTAGTAAGAAGAAAAGTCATATCAGTTTTTTACAATCCTTGCGCCGTCGCTGGAGTGAACTTCATAGCAGTCTGTCTTGAATCCAAAGATACGCTCATATTCAGAAAGTTTCTGCTTAAACGGATCAATATCCTGCCCGCGGATAAACGCGTAAAGGCAACGGCCAAATCCCTTGCCGGTAAGACGTCCGCAGGTCACCGGATTTCTGATAAATTCAAGGTTCGGCTCAAGCTCACTAACCCTTTTTAAAATCCAGTCAATTTCCGGACATGAAAGGTTAAAATAATCCCTAAGGCTTTCATGGCTATGGTTCACCGCGCGCGCAAAACGCATAAAATCGTCCTTTTTGCAGGCGTTTATCGCATCCAGAACATCCTGATGCTCGCGCATAACGCAGAGGAGCTTGCGCTTTGTATCTTCGCCAACGACAGAGAGCTCCTCATTTATGTCCGTAACATCGTTTATATATTGCCATCCGCCATATACATTCGGTTTTGACTCCCTAAGGTCTCCAAGAACCAGCGCATTCTGAGGCTCATAAAGGTTTTCCCGGTTCCAGAGCTCATAGCGCGGAACTTTTGCATCCACAAGAAATATATGCTTGCCGCTGAATTCAAAAGGAACTAAATCCCATGAATTCGTTGAATAATTTGTCACGATGAAATTTCCTTTTTTTGCAAAAAGAGCCGAAAAATTATCCGCGTTGTGGTTCACCTGCTGAAGGAAGATTTTGTTAGCGCGCTCAATCACCTGAATAAGCTTTATGTCATCACAGTTAAGGTTAAAAAGATTCCAGATTGCCTTTGCAGCCGCAACCTTGATGGCTGTAGTAACTCCAAATCCGGCAGACGGAAGAATCTCGCTGAAAACTGTAATATCCATTCCGCCCAATTCATATCCGCCGGAAGTAAAGCCATAGATAACAGCCTTCAGCGCATTCGCCCACCTGTCCTCTTTCTTGTATTTCAACGATGCCACGGATGATTTTTTCCTGTCATCAAGCTGGGCAAAATAAAAATGCGCATAGGAATCTTCCCTTCTTGAAATACCTACATAAACTGGAAGATCCACTGCCATAGATAAAGTCTTGTCCTTAAAGAACCATGTGTTCTCACCAATAAGATGGAAACGTCCAGGCGCAGTAGCCACAACCTGCGGATTCACACCGTATTCTGAATTATGTGCCTCGTTTAATAATCTCATATAAGCTGACTTCTTACCTTTCATTAATTATTGTTTTTTTATTTATATACTGTTAATATTAAATCAATGAGTCGTATTTTACAAGTTTTTTGTATTTTTTTATCAGCTGCAACGCTTTCACTTGGAATTCCAAACGAACTTTACCTTCTTGGCTCGCCGTTTCTCGGTTTTCTTTCGCTTGTTCCGCTGTACATTGTTTTTGCAAACACAAAATCCTACAGGGATTCTTTTATATTCATGTTCCTTCATGCAGGAGCGACACACCTTATGTCAAGCTACTGGCTTGCGTATTTCAAGGATTTTGCGGCGCTTACGCTTGGAGCCTCAGCCGCGGGAACTGCCGTGGTCGGCGGACTCTGCGGACTTTTTTTCTTCATTCCCTTCAGCAGGCACGGCGGACCGGGAGACAAGAAGGCCGTTTTCTTAAAGACGGACACAGCGTTCACTTCGTTCAAAATATTATGGTTCGCGCTTTGCTACGTAACCTACGAATGGGTCAAGTCGACAGGATTTCTTGCCTACCCATGGGGAACACTTTACCAGACGACTTACCACATGAAGATTTTTACGCAAATCGCCGATATAACCGGAGTTTACGGAATAACTTTCATTATGGCAGGCTTTGCGGCTTTTGCCGCGGAAGGATTCTGCCTGTATTTTTCAAGATATACGGAAGAGGCAAAGCTCCGTTCGGCATACAGCTACTTATGCACAGCGTTTACCCTGGGCGCAGTTTTCGCGGCATCTTTTTTATATGGAATCTTTCAATATGCAAGGCCGCGTCAGCCAGTAAAAATCGTAAACACAATAATGGTTCAGCAGAACGCCGACCCATGGTCTGTCTCTTCCGATGACAAGACAATACTTTCTTCCGAACGTCTTACACAGGAAAAACTTGACGAGGCAAAAGAATCCGGTAAATCCGTAGACCTTATCGTATGGAGCGAAGGCTGCCTTAAATACAGGTTTCCCCGCTCAATACCGCACTACGAGTATCATCCGCTTGAAAAACCGCTTATCCCATTTATAAAAGAGACAGGAATTCCTTTCCTGCTGGGCGGCTCGTACGCTCCTTCCTATGCAGAAAAGCACTTTAACGGAGCGCTACTTTTTGATGCGGAAGGAAATTTCCGCGGCGCATACCCAAAAAACCACCTTGTACCGCTTGCGGAGGCAATTCCGTTCGCAGACATAAAGCCGGTCGCAGACTTTTTCAAAAAAGCAATAGGCATTTCGGCAGGATGGTCCGCCGGCGACAAGTACACGATGTTCAAAATTCCATGCAGTTTTCCTGAGGAAAGACTTCCGGAAGTCTCAAACATCATCTCGCTGGAAGAAAGCTACGAAGAATCCCTTGAAGAAAAAAAGCCTTTTGTGACATTCAGCGCGCCTATCTGCTACGACGATGCCTTTCCGGATGTGTGCCGCCCGCTTGTAAAACACGGCTCAGAATTTTTTATGAACATAACCGATGATTCATGGTCAAAAAAGAAATCCGCAGAATACCAGCACTTTGTAATTTCATATTTCAGGGCGATAGAGCAAAGGACAACTCTGGCGCGCTCCACAAACGCAGGCTGTTCGGCAGTTATAAATCCTGCCGGAAAAATCGTTATGAAAATGCCGCTTTTTAAGGAGCACGCGGAATTTGTTCAGATTCCGGTATTTAAAAGGCAGACTACAATATACCAGAGATTCGGGAACTGGCTTCCGGTTCTTGCGTTTTTAACAATCCTTGTTGAGATGACAAAAACATTTATTACAAAAGACGAAAGTCTTGTAGTAAAATCAGAAAGAAAATTATTTAAAAAAAACAAAAAAAATAAAAATTCTGATAAAATAAAATAAAAAACAAAAGGAAAACAAAATGCGCTGTCCATACTGCGGAAGTATCGATGACAAAGTCATAGAATCAAGAACAATGGCGAACGGAGAAAGCATACGAAGGCGCAGGGAATGCATTTCCTGCGGCTACCGTTTCACCTCATACGAAAAAATAGAGGAAAAACCTTTTATGGTCATAAAAAAGGACGGAAGCCGCCAGCCGTTTGAACGAGCCAAGCTTGCGAAGGGAATCGAACGCTCGTTTGAAAAACGCTCCGTAGCCACAGGAACAATTGAAAACATCGTCCTTGAAATTGAAGACGAGGCCATCATGAGCGCAAGGACAACACGCGAAATTTCAACACAAAAAATAGGGGAAATAGTCATGCGCTGGCTTTACAAAACAGACAAAGTCGCATACATACGCTTCGCATCCGCATACAAGCACTTTGAAAGCCTTGAAGAATTTATAAATGAAATAAAATCCGTAGAGGAAAACAAACAATGAGCGAACAGTCAGTTTTTCCAGAATGGCGCGCATTTTTAGGCTCTTCAGAAGATGAGGAAACCAAAAATGTCATCAAAGCGGTAGTAAAACGCTCCGGTGAAATAGCAAAATACGACCGGAATAAAATAAAGAATGCCATAGACAAGGCTATCAACGCAGTGGAAAACCATTTTGACCCGGAAAGGGCTGAAAACCTTACAGACTTCGTGGAAGAAAGAATCCGCGTTCAGATGGCAGGAAACCGGGCCCATTCGATTCCGGCGATAGAAGAAATCCAGGATATTGTGGAATCCGTATTAATAGAAAACGGCGAAGTCGAAGTTGCAAAGGCATATATAATCTACCGGGCGCGGCACGAAGCGATGCGCGGCTCCTCAAGCCTTCTGGACATAAACAAGACGATCGGCGGCTATCTTGGGAAAACCGACTGGCGCGTACAGGAAAATGCAAATGTAAACTTTTCCCTGGGCGGTCTTATACTGCACAATTCCGGGGCTATAACAGCGAACTACTGGCTGAACAATATATACACAAAAGAAATCTCAGACGCGCACAGGCACGCGGCGTTCCACATACACGACCTTTCAATGCTGAGCGGCTACTGCGCCGGATGGTCCCTGCGCCAGCTGATTCAGGAAGGGCTCGGCGGCGTTTCAGACAAAAACTCCTCAAAACCAGCGGCGCACCTTTCAACGCTTGTAAACCAGATGGTGAATTTTCTTGGCGTTCTTCAGAACGAATGGGCGGGAGCGCAGGCTTTCAGCTCCTTCGACACGTACCTTGCGCCTTTTGTAAAAAAAGACAGTCTTACGGAAAAACAGGTGCATCAGTGCATCCAGTCATTCATCTTCGGAATCAACGTGCCGAGCAGATGGGGCTCGCAGGCTCCTTTTACAAACATAACGCTTGACTGGACCTGCCCTGAGGATCTAAAAAACAAAAAAGCCATAGTCGGCGGAAAAGAACAGGATTTCACCTACGGCGAATGCCAGAAAGAAATGGATATGATAAACCGCCATTTCCTTGAAATAATGAAAGAAGGCGATGCGGACGGCCGCGGTTTCGGCTACCCTATTCCTACATACAACATAACAAAAGATTTTGACTGGAACAGCGGGAACGCAAAAATGCTTTTTGAAATGACCGGTCAGTATGGAACTCCATATTTTCAAAATTTCATATCATCAGACCTTAACCCGGACGATGTCCGTTCAATGTGCTGCCGGCTGCGGCTCGACAAGCGCGAGCTCAGAAAGCGCGGCGGAGGACTTTTCGGCTCGGATGAATTCACAGGCTCTCTTGGCGTTGTAACAATAAATCTTCCGCAAATCGGTTATCTTTCAAAAAACAAAGAAGAATTTTTTGCGCGTCTGGACCATCTTATGGATCTTGCAAAAGAATCCCTTTGCATAAAAAGAAAAGTAATACAACGGCTTTATGACGGCGGACTCTTTCCGTACACAAGGCGTTACCTGAAAACCCTGGACAATCACTTCAACACAATCGGACTTTGCGGAATGAACGAATGTTGCCTAAACTTCCTAAAAGTCAGCATCGCGGACAAGGACGGCAAAGAATTCGCAGAAGAAATCCTTGATTATATGAGAAACAGGCTTCAGAAATATCAGGAAGAAACCGGAGAGCTTTTCAACCTGGAGGCAACTCCGGCAGAAAGCACATCATACCGCCTTGCAAAACACGACAAGGAGCAGTATCCGGATATAATCACCAGCGGCAGGCAGGAACCGTTCTACACAAACTCCACGCAGCTTCCAGTAGATTTTACCGCAGATATTTTTGAAGCGCTCGACCATCAGGAAAGCCTCCAGACAAAATACACAGGCGGCACGGTTTTTCACACTTTTGTAGGCGAACAGCTGAAAGACTGGAAAAGCACTGCGAATCTTGTAAAAACAGTCTTTACAAACTACAGGATTCCGTACCTTACTATTTCACCGGTGTACTCAGTATGCCCTGTCCACGGATATCTAAGCGGAACTCATTTTGAATGCCCTAAATGCAGGGAGGAAAGACAAAAGCAACTTCTTGAAAAACTGGCGGCGCTTGAAAATGAAAAAAAGGAACTTTACAAAAAAAATTGAAAACAGACAGGCAGCCGGAAAATTCATTGACACCAGCAGGGCTGGCTGCTAAATTCAACTTTGAGCATATTTTGGGGAAATAAAAATTTCGGGAGGAATATATGCGTACACTTGAGGAAATTGAATCTGAAATCGCAGAGACAAAGGCAGAGCTTGCGGATGTCCATGGAACGGAAACAGAAGTATATTCAAGAATTGTAGGTTACTACCGCGCAGTACGAAATTGGAACCGTGGAAAACGAGACGAATTCGAGCTAAGAAAAATGTTTTCAGCCGAATGCGGTTCTTCCCCTGAAAAAAACATAAAAACTGAAAAATGCCAGGCACCTCAGGGTGTCGGAATACATAAAAAGGAATCAGACGCTAAAAAAGACGCGGCGCTTGGAATTCCAGCAAAAAACAACGGATATTACGAAATTTACACAAGAAAAACCTGTCCGAACTGCCCTCCCGTATGGAATTTTATGAATAAATCAAAACTTGCCGGAAAATCCGTCGATGTGGACTCAACGGAAGGACTTGCAGAAGCCGCGGAAAAAGGTGTATTCGCCGCGCCCACAGTCATTTTCTACGACAAAAACGGAAACGAAACAGCACGCGGACACAATGTCGAGGAACTTGAGGAAATTTTCCTAAATATTCCTGTCGGGGCATAAAGGCCATGCTTATAAAAAACGAAAATGCCGTCGGAATTCTTGTAAAAACAACGCTGATTGATTTTCCCGGTCTTGTCGCAAGCACAATATTTCTGCCCGGATGCAACCTCAGATGCCCATACTGCTACAACGCGGAGCTTGCCAAGGGAATCGTGCCGGAGGAAAACGCGGTTTCCCTGAACGAACTATACGAACATCTGAAAAAAAGAAAAAATGTCATATCGGGACTTGTCATAAGCGGAGGGGAAGCCTTGCTAAATCCGCATCTTAAAGAAATAATCCTTACCGCAAAAGCTTTTGGCTACAAAATAAAGCTTGACACAAACGGAACGCTTCCAAAAAAGCTTGAAGAAATAATCTCTTCAAATGACACCAAGCCGGATTTTATAGCAATGGATATAAAAACATCCCCATTAAAATATGAAGAAAAAATCACAGCGGCGGCAAACCTCTGCCCTGTCTCCGAAAAAATCGCAGAATCTGTAAAAATAATCTCAAAATATCCGGCAGAAAAGCGGGAATTCCGGACAGTCCTTGTTCCTTCAATCATAGAAAAAAAAGACATTGAAGAAATCTCTTCCATTTTGCCATCCGATGCGGAATGGAACTTTTCACGGTTTGCAAATGAAAACTGCCTTAATCCAAACTTCTGCAAGATTGCCCCGTTCACAGACGAAGAATCCGAGGAATTCGTAAAAATAGCGCGCAGACGTATTCCAAACGCAAAAATCAGATGATTTTCAATTTTTTTTGAACTTTAGATATTGACATTCAATAGAATTATGCGATAGAATCATAAACATCGTATGGCGATGTAGCTCAGCAGGTAGAGCACCCGGCTCATATCCGGTAGGTCATAGGTTCAAGCCCCATCATCGCTAAAAAGACTTGCTTCCGCAGGTCTTTTTTTTTGCCGCATTCGCTTTTTATGGCAGCACATTCAATTTTCATCTCAATTAATAAAACTCAACATTCGGACTTTTTATATAATTTTATACGGTTTTATATGACTTTATATTGTTTTATACGATTTTATATAAAAGTCGAAATCTGATTCCATGGGCAGGACTCGGAATGACGCAGCTTATTTACAACCATTCTAAAAAGATTTATTATATAGAAATGGAAACATTTAAAGCACCTTTTAAAGGCCGTTCATTGTTAAATTGGATTGAATGGACACCAGAAGAAATTGAAACATTGCTGAACCTTGCCATTCAGGTAAAGGCAGAATCTCATCGCGGCGAAATTCACCAGCGTTTTTTAGGAAAGACGATTGCCCTTATCTTTGAAAAAAGATCAACACGGACAAGAAGCTCATTTGAGACCGCTTTCGGCGAAGAAGGCGGTCATCCGGTTTTTATGTCCACAGACGACATTCAGCTCGGCGGAAAAGAATCTGTCCAGGATACCGCGCGCGTTCTTGGAAGAATGTTCAGCGCGATCGAATTCCGCGGATTCAAGCAGGAGCACGTTGAGCAGCTGGCAAAATATTCAGGAATTCCTGTAATAAACGGACTTACGGATGAATTCCATCCTACCCAGGCACTTGCAGACATCATGACGCTGAAAGAAAATTTTGAAACAATAAAAGGTCTTAAATGGACTTTCTGCGGCGACGGAAGAAACAATGTGGCGCGCTCGATGATGCTTATCTCGGCAAAGCTCGGAATCAATTTTTCAATTTTCAGCCCGAAGGAGCTCTTCCCTGACCAGGAAATAATCAATATTTGTGAACCTTTTGCAAAACTTTCAGGTGCAAAAATTCAAATCAGTGATAAAATGGATGTTGTGGAAGGTGCAGACTGTCTTTACACAGATGTCTGGGTTTCTATGGGAGAAGAAAAGCTGAAGGATCAGCGCACAAAGCTGCTGCGGCCTTTCCAGGTAAATTCAGAGCTTATGAAAAGAACCGGAAAGGAAAACACCATCTTCATGCACTGTCTTCCAGCCGTAAAAGGCCAGGAAGTTACAGAGGATGTGTTTGAAAGCACGGCGAGCCGCGTATGGGACGAAGCTGAAAACAGAAAGCACACCATAAAAGCGATAATGCTGGGATTAATTTAATTTCAAGCATAGGCGATTACTATTTCTAAAAAGGAGATGACCATGAAAAGAATCATCCTGACACTTTTAGCATTAGCAACCATAGCAACAGCCGCATTTGCAGTACCAGTTGCACACAACGAAACCAGTGAAAAGAACTGGACATCAATGTCTTATGACTATATTCCTGTCTACAAAGTTCTTGAAGGACAAGAAGCTTTTGTTGTGATTTACCAGAAAGGTAAATATGGCGTCGGAAATACAACCATTCCTAAAAAATGGGCGTACACCACAAAAGACAGCTCTCCAAAACTTAGAATAAGGGCTTTGCCAAGAGGAAAACTAAAGCCGTTCCTTACAGTTGTAAAAGACAACGGCGAATTCAAATACACAATTCTTACTATGCCAATGGATAAATCAAATGCAGCCTGGGGCGTTGTAGAAAGCGGTGTAAAACTTGACATTGACAAGGATTCTTTAGAATCTCTTTACTGATAATAAAACCGGGCTGTTAAAAAAAAAGACAGCCCATTTTTTTATAAAACGGATTTTTTACCTCATGAAAACTATACCACAAGAAAAATTTAACGCTTTTAAGTCATTCATTGAAAATCATGACTATTTTTATATCGCCGGGCACAAAGAACCTGACGGAGACTGCATCGCTTCCTGCATAGGGCTTTCAAAGATTATAGAGCGATTCAACAAGCCGTATGTCCTTTTGAATGCCGGACCTTTCAAAAGAGTGGAAATAAAAAAATACGCAGATTTTTTTACCGGCAAAATGGATTTTCAGACAAATGAGGAAAGAAAAAGAACCGGACTCATAATATGCGACTGCTCTGAAATTTCAAGGCTAGGAGACATAGACGGTGACCTGACAGGTTTTGACACATTTATAATAGATCACCACAAAACAGCAGAAATTCCAGACGATGCGAACTGCATAATTGACTCAACCTGCCCCGCCGCTTCAATACTGGTACAGTTCCTGTACGAAAATCTTGCCGGAGAAATTCCTCTGAAGCTTGCGGAAATCATTTTCTTCGGAGCGATGACCGACACAGGATTCTTCAAATTCCTTTCTCCGAACGACGCGGATGTTCTTGTCGCGATTTCAAGACTTGTAAAAGCCGGTGTAGACCCGCGAAAAACCTACGATTACATAACAAGCGGAAAAGCATATTCAACCAGAAAACTTCTGGGAATTCTTTTAGACCACGCGGAACGGTACATAGACGGAAAACTTGTACTTACCTACGAGACCATGGATGACACAAAAAAATGGGGACAGGAAGGACGCGATTCAGACGCGTTGTATTCGGCGTTTCTTGCAGTAGCAGGAGTTGAAGCGGTTGTATTTCTAAGGCAGGACACAGACACGACCTGCACAGCCGGCCTGCGTTCAAAAGACAGGATTGACGTAAGCGCAGTTGCCGCAAAATTTGGCGGAGGAGGACACAAAAACGCATCGGGTTTCAGCTGCAACGGAAAACTTGAAACGCTGATTCCGTCCGTTGTAAAAGAATTTTCACGGATAATGTAAAAAAACGCCAGAAAAACAAAAACTTGGCACGATACTTGCTTTTAAATAATTATAAATTATTTAAAAGTGGAGTATTAAAATGAAAAAACTTTGCATCGACCTGAATTCAATTCCAGAGATGATTGATTCCGGTTTTATCACGCCGGAAAATGCGGCAAAAATGCTCGCAGAAGACTTGATCCGAAATCCTAAAAAATATCACCTGATTTCAAATGATGAAGATATTATCGGAGAGCTGAGCGTGCGCATACTGCAGTCCGGGGCATTGATTTTCAAAAACTACAAAAAGGAAAAAGGTTCTTTCAAGACCTATCTGCTAGCCTTTTTCAAGTACCAGATTCTTACAATCATCCGGGAAAACAGACGGAAATGTTTTGGCGACACATTTGCAAGGGAATGTCCCCAGATTCAATACGAACCACAGAAAGAACGATACGAAATGGATGAAGCGCCCTTCAAAATCGCGCACCTGAGACCTTTTATCAAAAGAACAGAGGATAAAATCACCTGCAAGGAAAAAAGGCTCGCCGGAAAAAAAGCAAGCGCAGAAAATACGGAGCATTTTTCCGGAGAAAAACCAAAGGTAAAAATAAAAGACCTTGTAACCTACTGGGCAAACAGAAGATCTCCAAAGGCAAAAACAGCGCTTATACTCGCACTAAAATCAAGCTACTACATAACGGACGAAACCATCGACTCAGTATGCGATTACTGCGCAATTTCAAAAAAACTTATGCAGGAAACAATAGATGAATTAAAAAGCAAAATACCGGAAAAACATGAAAAACTGGAAAAGATGCAGGACAGACTTGTAAAATCATTCAATTATCACATAAAGCTTCAGCAACAGCTTTCAGAGGCAGTAGAAACAAGCGAAAAAGAAGAGCTTTCAAAAAAATATGAATATCACACAAAAAAATGGCAGGACAGAAACAGCCGCTTAATGACAAAACCCATAAAACTATGTCCGACAAACAGACAGGTAGCGGATGTGCTGGGAATCGGCGAACGTCAGGTTGGAAATTATATAAAGAACGCGGAGACAATGGCAGAATTCATCATAAAAGAAATAAACGACAGTGCCGAAAACTCGTAGACTAGAAAAAAAAAATTGAATAGAATCTGTCTATGAAAATTTATTTAGCAACCGGAAACAAGAACAAAAAACGGGAAATGAGTCAAATTCTTTCCCCGCATACAGTCATCACTCCTGCAGACGAGGGAATTGACTTTAATCCTATTGAAAACGGAAAGACTTTCTACGAAAACAGCATAATAAAGGCTAAAACGCTGTATGAAATTGTCCGCTGCCCTGTAATCGCAGATGACTCAGGAATTTGCGTAGACGCACTGAACGGAATTCCAGGAATTTATTCAGCCCGTTACGGCGGACCGGAATTTCCGCGTGGAAAACCAGACGGCTCAAAAACACCGCAGGAACTGCAAAACAGATTCCTTATAGAATCGCTGAACGCCGCCGTCGCATCAGGAATAACTTCTGATTCATTCAAAAACGGATTGCGTTCCGCGCATTACACCTGCGCCATGGTTCTGTACCTTGGAACAGACAGAATTTTTGTTTCCCAGGAAACTATGGAAGGAACAATTGTGGAGAGCATTGAAGATGCGGCCGGAACAGGCGGCTTTGGCTACGATCCTATATTTTTTCTGCCGCAGTACGGAAAAACAGCCGCTCAAATTTCATCAGAAGAAAAAAATGCGATTTCCCACCGCGGAAAAGCGACAAGAGCGCTTGTGGAAATGCTAAAGACATTGCCGGAATTCAACTGATTCAAGCGCCATCCGCGTTTCCGGTGATTTCACCGGCGGCTATTCATTTTTGTTAATTTGCCCGAATGTCGAGTTTTTTGTAAAAAGAATAAAAGCGCAGGCAGATTTACAATTTGTGAAGATTTTTGGCGATTGAATTAATAAAAGTGCGGAGCACCCGAATTAATACAAGCGAAGCGCGAGCCAAATCCATCTGAGCAAATTGGGAATCTGCCGAGAGCGTTCTTTCATAATTTGCAAAAAAAACTCGAAATTAAGGCTAATTTAAAAAAAAATCTCATTTTTTATTAAAGTTTCACACCCTGGTTTCCGATAATTGAAAAAGAAGTGTTATGACTGCACGGCTTTTTAGCACGGCAGTCAGATAATTCTGCTGCAAATGAGTGTAGATGTGGCCTTGTAAACATATACACCATTTGCATTTTTTCCAGGACAGCAAGGATGTTGTCCTTAAAGATTCCAAGGAGGAACAAACTATGGTTATCAACCACAACATGTCGGCAATGTATGCTAATCGTCAGCTGGGAGTTACAGGACTCGGTATTTCAAAAGATATGGAGAAACTTTCTTCCGGCGAAAGAATCAACCGCGCAGGTGATGACGCCTCTGGTCTTGCAGTATCTGAAAAGATGCGTTCACAGATCCGTGGCTTGAACCAGGCTTCACAGAACGCTTCTAACGGTATCAGTTTTATCCAGACAACCGAAGGTTATCTTCAGGAAACTACTGATATTATGCAGCGCATCCGCGAGCTGGCCGTTCAATCATCTAACGGAATCTACAGCGCAGAAGACCGTATGCAGATTCAGGTTGAAATTTCTGCCCTTGTTTCTGAAGTAGACAGAATCGCTTCTTCTGCCCAGTTCAACGGCATGAACATGCTCACAGGCCGCTTTGCTCAGCCAACAGGTGAAAATGTTGTTACTGCTTCCATGTGGTTCCACATCGGTTCTAATATGGATCAGAGAATGCAGGTTTTCATTGGAACAATGTCTTCTACAGCATTGGGAATCCGAGAAATCGGCACAGAAACAAAACTTTCACTTGAGACACCGGAAGATGCCAACCGTGCAATCGGAACTATCGATGAAGGTCTGAAGAAAATCAACAAACAGCGCGCAGACCTTGGCGCTTACCAGAACCGTATGGAATATGCTGTTCGTGGTCTTAACATTTCTGCAGAAAACCTTCAGGCTTCTGAATCACGTATCCGCGATACTGATATGGCAAGCCAGATGGTAGAGTTCACAAAGAATTCTGTGCTCCAGCAGGCAGGTACTGCTATGTTGGCACAAGCTAACAACCAGTCACAGAATGTTCTTAGTCTTTTAAGATAGGAATTTATGACTGGAAAAAAACTTGAATAGCATTGCGTGTGGCTTTTATCGCATAAAAGCCACACGCAGGCATCGCCTGCTGCCAATGCTTGTCCAGGTCAACAACCAGCCACAGAATATCTTGTCTTTACTGAGATAGTGTAATATAATTGTGTATGGAATCTCTGATTCCATACACAATATTGTACGGTAATATCCTGCTCTCCCCTATTCTTCGCTAAAAAATCGTACATATAATTATGCTGTTTCAACGTGTTTTCAGACACGTAAGTTCTTTGAAAAAGTGCTGTCCATGCTGTTTTGTAACAGCAGAAACAGTAGGTGTGGAAACAAACTTACTGTTTCTGCTGCAGGGTCTGAAACTGAAAAAGGAAGGCGCAAATCCTTTTCAGCCCGCACAAAGCAGAATGCAGAACATGATGTTCTGGATTAATGACATGGAGGGCACAGATATGATTATTAATCACAACATGAGTTCTTTGTATGCAGATCGTGTACTTGGCATTTCTAATGACGGTATCATGAAAAACATCGAGAAACTCTCTTCAGGTGAAAAAATCAACCGCGCTGGTGATGACGCTTCAGGACTTGCTGTTTCTGAAAAAATGCGTTCACAAATCCGCGGTTTGAACCAGGCTAGCCGAAACATCGAGAATGGTGTTTCATTCATTCAGACAACAGAAGGATATTTGACGGAAACGACAGACATTCTTCAGCGTGTACGTGAACTTGCTGTTCAGTCAGCAAACGGAATCTACAGCGATGAAGACCGCATGCAGATTCAGGTAGAAGTTTCACAGCTTGTTGCTGAAGTTGACCGTATCGCCAGTCAGGCTCAGTTCAACGGCATGAATATGCTTACAGGACGTTTTGCATCTGAATCTGATAATGTAATGCAGTTTCAAATCGGAGCAAACATGGACCAGAACGCACGTGTATTCATTGGAACAATGACTGCACAGGCACTCGGACTCCGTGGTGCACAGGGTTCCGAAGACACTATTACTATCAATGATCCAGAATCAGCTAACGCTACTCTTGGAGCAGTTGATGCGGCTCTTACAAATGTTACAAAACAGAGAGCTGATCTTGGTGCTTACCAGAACCGTTTCGAAATGGCTGCGCGCGGTATAAACATCGCTGCTGAGAACACTCAGTCAGCTGAGTCAAGAATCCGCGATACAGACATGGCTTCTGAGATTGTAGAATACACAAAGAACCAGATTCTCACACAGTCTGGTACTGCAATGCTTTCTCAGGCAAACAGCCAGTCGCAGAATGTCCTTGCTCTTTTGAGCTAGAAAGCGGAATTTAACGTTAAAAGATTTCTGGATGTCATCTTTTGACAGTTAAAACGTGGAGTGGGAGGGGTGCGCCCCTCTCCCATTTCTTTTTATTCAAGGAGGAAGCCTTATGAATACTATAAGTTCATTGGGGCAGACACTGGCCATGGATGGCCTTAATCTAAACAGCAGTGCTGTTACTCCGGCAAAAAATATATCTACCCAAAAATCCAGCGCTGTAAACACTTTAAAAACCCCTACAGGTTCAGAAGTTGTTGACAATCTTGTCCAAAGCATGGCGGAAATAAAAGCGGATGCCCAGCAGCTGCAAAGTATGTCCGACAGGGTAATGGGCAGGGAACTGCAGTTCAATGTAAACAAAGAACTTGGCAGCATCGTTGTAAAAGTAGTAGATCCAAGTACCAACCAGGTTGTAAAGGAGATACCTTCTGAAGAAATTCAAAATTTAAAGATTCGCATCAGAAAAGCAATCGGTATTATTTTTGATGAAATCGTTTAAATTGCATTTCAGATTTATTCATTATGGCAGGAATCAACATACCTGGTGTTACGAACCAGTACAACACAAACGAAACTGTTGAGAAACTTATGCAAATCGAGCGAATTCCGCTTACAAGGGAGCAGAAAACGCTTGATTCGTATAAGGCGCAGCAAGACGCATGGCGTTCGGTCAACAGAAAAATGACAGAACTCAGGGACAGCGTAAAAACCCTTTACTCTTTTGACAATCCTTTTAACAATAAAATAACTTCTTCAACAGAAGAATACGCAATAACGGCGGACGCAACCAGAAAAGCCACATACGAATCCTTTAAGGTTGACGTGATTCAGCCAGCAACGGCAGACAGATTTCTCACCTCTGAACTTGACTCTGACACAAAGGTTCCGGCGGGAACATACACATATAAAATAAACGACAAATCAATAACAATGAGATGGAAAGGCGGTTCTCTGCAGGACTTTTCAAACGCCTTGAACCGCCGTGGCGGCGAGCTTTTAAAAACACGCGTAATAGGCGCTTCAAAAGGAAAAAAGACACTTTCCATAGAATCGCAAAAGACCGGCTCAGAGAACAGACTGACTTTTGAAGATGACGCAAAGACTTTTGCAGAATCAAGCGGAATGATAATCCGCGTAAAACCAAAGACAATTGAATTTGGAACAAACAGGAACGATTATAGAAATATCCAGCCGGAAACTCCGGAACAGGAACGCCTTCCCCAAATTTCCGCGGCGAATCTTAAAATTTCAGGCGAAAACGTCGTTGTTCCTCCGAGAGGAGGCTATGCCCTTTCAATTCCAGAAACTGTTCTTGGAACACCAGGCACGCATATTCAATTTGCTATAAAAAAACAGGATGCGACAGACATTACAGTCGCCCTTAACAAGCAGGAATCAAAACCGGTCTTTCCGGATTCTGGAACTGCGACATTCAAGGATGTAACGATTAGAAACGCGCCGATTGACGCCTCTCTGCCGCCTGAACCTGAAAAAAAGATAAAACCGCTTGACCCTATATCAACAAGCGATGTCCTTTTTGTAAAAATGAAGGACGGCTCGGAAAAACATATTTCAACACCAGGTCTTCTTTCCGGAGAAGAAACAAAGATAGACATTTCACTTGATGACTACAAAAACATTGACTCGCTCGTTATAAAAAACAGGAACACTGGAATTTCTCTTTCAGTCACTTCCGTATCCGCATTAAATCCGAGCGAGAACCGGGGATTTGTACCGCAGCACGCAATTTCTTCCGCGGACGACGCAATCATAAAATACGAAGGAATAACGATAAGACGGCCGACAAACACAATAGACGATGTTGTTCCGGAAGTAACCCTGAATGTTTTTGACAAGACTGAAAAAACGGCCACAATCGCAGTAAAACCGGATGTTGAATCCGCGAAAGAGGCGCTTATAACTTTTGTAGGAAAATACAACCAGTCCCTTGCAGAGATAAACATTCTTTCCCAGAACAAACCGGAAATAGTCGAGGAGCTTGACTACCTCAGCACCGACGAAAAAAAAGAAAAGCAGGAAAAACTCGGAATGTTCAGCACTGACTCTTCCCTTACAAGTTTAAAATCTGCGCTGCAGACTGCGGCTTCGGCAAATTACAAATTCGACGAGGACGCAAAAATCACAATGCTTTCCCAGATTGGAATAGCCACAAACGCAACAAATTATTCAGGATACACGCCAAGCAAACTGCGCGGCTATCTTGAAATCGATGAAAAAAAACTTGACTCCGAGCTTGAAAAGCATCTTGACGACGTAAGAAATATGTTTGGATACGACTCGGACGGCGACCTTATAATCGATTCTGGAATCGGCTACAAACTGGACAAGCAGCTCACCGCATACGTTCAATCCGGCGGAGTTTTTGCAATGAAAACTTCATCACTTGACGCAAGAATAAAATCTTCCGAACAAAAAATCGCCCGCCTGGAAACCCAGATGGACGACAAGGAAGCCGAGCTCAGAACTAAATACGGACAGATGGAAGGCGCGCTGAACAGCCTTGAATCACAGCAAAATACGATAAAAAACTTCTCTAACTCAGGGAACAACAACAGATAGGCGGAAAAACCATGGACTTTTATATTAACGATGAAAAAATTGACATAACGCTGGAAGAAGAAAAAACAGTAGGCGATGTCTTAAAATCATTTGAAATCACATGCGAGGAAAATGAAACCGCCGTAATCGGAATAAAAATCAACGGCACACAGATTACGGCTGAAAGTTTTGACGGATACGCAGAAAAAGAACTGGACGACAGCATGAAATTTGAGTTCAGCATAGTAACAAAACAAAACATAAAAGACGCTTTCAAAAACCTTGCAGAACTTTTCATAAAACTTTCAGAAAAAATGCAGACAATTTCCGTAGAACTTCAGAGCGGAAAAGCAAAGGAAGCGAACGAATCAATTCTGGCTCTTGCGGACAGCATAAATGAATTCTGCCACGTCGCGACACTTGCAACCCTTTTTCAGGATTACACAGAAGTTAAAATTGAAGATAAACCGTTTTCTGAATTTTTCAGGGATTTTTCGCCAGTGCTTTCAGATTTTGAATCTGCCCTGAAAAACAACGACACGGTAAGCGTAGGCGACCTTGCAGAATACGAAATTTGCCCCCGCCTTATTTCAATAGCAAAAGCGCTGGAAGGTTTAGCATGAATTTAAACTTTCAGGCAGGAACTTCACCGCTTGCGGCAAGAATGAATCCCGCGATTTATACAGTTTTATTGTTTGCGCTTATTGTGGCAGGAAGCCTTACGTTTCTTTTTTTTCTGCTCAACAAAAAAAAGGAAAAGGAAAAAACTCCTGAATGGATAGAAGCGCAGTCAAAGAGAAAAACAAAAAGAAGAGATGTAGAGATTTTTTCAGAAAAATACAAGCTTAAACCCGAAGAAGAAAATTTTTTATGGAAAATCTGCAAAAAATACGGAATTCCGAACATTCTTTTTGCAATAAAAGACATAAAATCAATAGAACCCTACTTTGAAAAATTCTACGAACAGAACAAAAATCTTTATCAGCAAGACATAAACCTGATGTTCAGGCTTAAATTTCGTGTGGAACGGATTTTTGCAGCCTCTGAAATAATTACATCCACAAAGCTTCTGGCAAAAAATTCTAAAATCAGCGAGATTTTTCCGGACGGAACAAAAATACCGTTTTCCGTATATGAAAACACAAAAGATTACCTTTCAATAAAAATCACGCCGGAATTTCTTGAATCAGATAAAAAACCTGAAAACCTGGAAAAAGTCGCATTCACGTTCCTCTCCAAAACAGGAATGCAGTACGCATTTGTTTCAAGAATTCTCCGTTATGAAACAGAAGGAAATGTATGCCAGATGATCATATCGCACAGCAACGACCTGATTACAAAGCAGCAGCGGCATTTTAAAAGACTCATCGTGAACGAAAAATGCAGAATCGCATCTGTCTCAGTGGAAACAGACAGAAAAAATGAAAAAAAATATGTTCCGGCAGAAGAAAGAATCGAATGCGCCCTGATCAACATTTCCGGCGGCGGATGCTGCATATCAACAACGCTTCCAATAAAGGAAAACCAGATGACTTACATAGAACTTTCCCTTGCGGACGGCGAATACGGAATTTTTGGAAGAATCGTAAAAACAAGAAAATCCGCGACACCGGGACTTTACAACCTGCACATAAAATTTGACGGAATATCTGTTGAGGCGCAGAACAAAATCCTTGCTAAAGTTTACGGATATAATTAGAATAGTATTAAATGAAAATCTTGAACTTAAAAAATCTATTCCGCGAAGAGGGTTACATTTATTACATACGCAATTTTACCGGCACGGCAGATGTAGAAATTCCGGGTCAGACATTGGAAACTGATGTGGATTTCCGCATAGAAACAGACCCATTGGGAAAAAAGACTGTCGACATCAAATTTAAAAAGCCGATAAACTATCCTGTTCTTCCCGTGAAAAAAGCCTTAAGGGAATATATTCTAAAGCAAGATTCAGAAGGAAAGCTTCCATGATAACCTTTACTACGACTTCCGCAGAAGAAACTGTTGAACTGGGAAAAAAAATAGGTTCATTTTTAAAAAAAGGCGACATAATAGCCATGCAAGGAACGCTGGGGGCAGGAAAAACAACAATCACAAAGGGAATAGCCCAGGCACTAGGCATAAATGAAACTATAACCAGCCCGACATTTTGCCTTATCAGTGAATACGAAGGAAAGATGCCTCTTTATCACATGGATGTCTACCGCCTTGACGGCGCAGAAGATTTTGCAAATCTTGGAACAGAAGACATGCTGTACGGCGAAGGTGTCTCCATTATTGAATGGAGCGAAAAAATAATGGAAGAGCTTCCACATAAAACCATTATTTTAAAGCTAGAGCCTCACGATGACGGGACTAGGACCATAACAATTAAAAACTGGCCATACGGAGAAATAAAATGAACGGACTTGCAATAGATTCAGCAATTACAAAAATAACAATTTCTGCAAAAAATGATGCGCACACTGTAACGGCTGTGTTCAATATCGGAATGAAACAGTCCGAGACTCTTCTTCCTGCAATTCAATATGTTCTAAACAAAGTGGATTTATCGCCAGAAAAACTGGATTACCTTGCGATTTCAAACGGTCCGGGCTCATTCACAGGCCTAAGACTTGGATTTTCCGCAATAAAGGCGATTGAAATGTTTTCAAACGCAAAGCTTTACGGAATCTCGACTCTGGACGTCTATGCAGAACCCTACAGGGATTTTCCATCCACGGTTTTAAGCTGCATCGACGCAAAGAAAGACCGTTTTTATGCAAAAGCGTTCTGCGGCGAAAAAGAAATCATGCCGGAGGGCGATTACACTCCGGAAGAAGCCGCAGAACTACTGAAAAGCAACGGCGCGACAGAAAATATCCTGATATGCGGAAGCGATGCGCGCCTGCTTTCAGAACAGTTAAAAAATATTTCCGATAAAAAATTCCTTCCGCAAGATTTCACCATAAACGCCGGCGAAATTTTGCTTTCAATGGCAGAAAAAAAGATTTCTGCCGGCGAGCCGCCCCTAAACGACTACGACGGACCTTTTTACCTTAGGGCGAGCGAAGCGGAAGTAAAAAAGAACGAAGCATAAAATAAAGACAGGGCGGCAACAGAAATGTTCGCCGCTTATTTTTTTTATAATTTGTTAAAACAAAAAACTCCAACAAATGTTGGAGTTTTTATGAGCCATGCAAGGATCGAACTTGCGACCCACAGATTAAGAGTCTGTTGCTCTACCAGCTGAGCTAATGGCCCGAAAATATAAGTGCGTCCGACAGGATTCGAACCTGCTACCGCCGGATTCGAAGTCCGGAACTCTATCCAGATGAGCTACGGGCGCAACTAGAACCGGGTGCCTGATGGGGCTCGAACCCACGACAACCAGATCCACAATCTGGCGCTCTACCGCTGAACTACAGGCACCATTTATGACGTGATGTAAATATATAATATTGATAAAATTTAGTCAATATCAAAATCCGCTGTTTTTCAAAAAAAGTTATTTTTTTTTACTTTTTCAAAATCCTGTTGATTGTGCCTACTATGTCGTTATTAACATCCGAAGCCGCAGTATTTTCATTCCTGATAGCGTTAAATACTTCCTGCCTGAACACCTTTACATCCTTAGGGGCTTCAACGCCAATTTTCACCTGATCACCTTTTATATCAATTATAGTAATCGTTATATTTTCGCCTATTTTTATCTGCTGGTCAGTTTTTCGGGAAAGAATAAGCATATCACTCCCCCTTCTGTTTCAAGGCTTTTACAATATCGAATTTTGTTGTCCAGCGGCTGTCATTTAAAATAACCTGAAGACATTTCCTGTTCTTTTTATTTATAACAACCGGGCCAAGAAAATTTGCAGTTATCGCAGAGCCGTCTTTTGGAATCGTCACCAGAGTCATTATGATTATATCTTCCGCAGAATCCACACCTATATTCCTAAGCGCAGAATCATCTATATCCGCCTCGTAGTCGCTGCAAATCAAAAACGGATCAATCATTAAAAAAGCAAGGTTGCTTTCTTCCGTTGACTGAAGCCATATAAAAGGCTCGTACTCAGAGTCAATCAATGCGAATTTTGTATATTTTTCAAATCCTAAAAGTCCTTCCGGAAAAGTAACAAGCTGTTTTTCATCAACATTTACAATTCCATTTGCTTTTGTCTTTACTTCCATGCCTTCCTCTTTATTCTGGTAAAATGCCATTATCTCATATAGTTCAAAAGCGTGCTGCTGTACATTTTTCCGGCATTGCTTAGCGTAGCCTGATAAGTATAGTCCAGCATCTTTAGATCCGTAATTGCCTTCGTGTAGTCAAGATCCCCCTCGCGGCTTACCTGCTGCTTTACATTCAGGGCAGTATTTGAATTTCTAAGCGCATTATTCTGAGCGCGCTCATAATCCGAACCGGACTTGGCAACCCTTGTAACAAGAGAATTTATTCCCTTATCAAGAGAGCCAAGAATTCTTCCGCCAACGCTTTCTGTATCACCTTTTAAAAGAGCATTGCGGAACGCTATAACAACATCAAACATAGAACCGCCAGAAACCTTCACGCTGTTTCCAAGGTTGTACGGCGGCTTCTGGCTGGAATCCTTTACAATTCCAAGTTCATTCAGAACATTTCCGTCAACATCCTGAAGCCAAACCTGGCGCGCGTCTGTCGACTCAAAATTCAGTCCGTTGGTAACAGGGTCAATGCTTGCCCGGACCGCCGCTCCGGAATCATTTATTTTTGAAGCAAGGGCATAGACATTATCGCCTGCATTGATATTTATCCTTACACCGTCAACGCTTATTGTGCTGTCAGAAGAAGCCTGCCATGAACTTGCGTCCCTGCCGCCAAAAATCTGCTGCTGCTCCGCCCAGAAGGCTCGGTTTCCGGCATTATCAATATCAAGATATTTATTTTCGTCAATCTCAACTTTGTTTGTGTCGATATTTCCGTTGTAACGAACGGTCTCAATCAACGGAACTCCGCTGCCCTGAACGTTACCCATCTCAACTTCAAAAGGAGTCGCCTTGGTGTTCGTGCCGCCGAACAGGGCGTTCCCATCGCTGGAAATCGCATTGGCGTTCTGAATAAGCTCTTTCAAAAGCTCATCAACTTCAACCGCCATGTTGGACATATCTTCTTTTGTATAAATTCCGTTTGCGCCAGTTACGGCAAGCTCCCGTACGCGGTGCATAATCTCAAGAGAATTATTCATATATCCTTCGCGCAAGGCGAACTCGTCCGTAAGAGTCTTTGCATTCTTTTCAAAATTATTCACCCGAGTAAGATAAGACTGATAGCGGACAAGATGTCCCGCAGAAATCGGATCATCGCGCAGCTGCTGAATACGCCTCTGGCTTCCAATCTGGTTGTTGGCCGAATTCAACCTGCTTTCCTGAAGCCGGAGCGCCGACTGGGTATCAATATTATTCATTGCAGAACTGATTCTATGCATATTTCACCTCATTATTTTTAACGCATAATGTTTTTCCGCCGGACCATTTACGGCAGACTAAACTCCAAGCCTGTTTATTACAGTATCGATAAGACTGTCCCAAATTGTTACAAATTTTGCCGCGGCATTATATCCGTGCTGAAACTTTATGATGTCAGAAAGCTCCTCGTCTATGTTAACACCGCTTATGCTGTCCCTCATGGTACGAAGATCATTCATAATCGCCATGTGGCTCTTAAGATTATTTTCAGCCTGCTCGCCTTTAAGCCCGACATTTGTAACAGAATCCGCAAAATAA
>OIXU01000029.1_pt1 | contig 41225 bp, 32 predicted proteins | sample 1587921 | NCBI WGS metagenome assembly OIXU01 (sample SAMN03283238) | human gut metagenome | biome: human-associated habitat; material: feces | host: Homo sapiens | place: Peru | collected 2012
AAAAGTCCGACTTTTCCATTCTGTGCGTACGACTATGGTTTTGGATGACACGTTGAAAAACTACTTCTCGTCAGCTGCTGGCGCGAGTGCTGACCATACGACGGCGCTGAGGGCTCCGCCGCAGAGGGGGGCTACGATGAATACCCAGAGATCCTTGAGGGCCTGGCCGCCGGCGAAGACGGCTCCGATGACCTGGCCGTTCCGCAGCCAAGAAGTGTCAGAACCATTGTTCCGATGCACTCGGCGATGTACTTTCTCATAATATCAATAATTAAAAGTTCGCGTTTTGTCTCGCTAAATTACAAAATAATCATTGTATGTCGGTGTTTTTTCCTAAATTTACAAATGATTAGAAAACGTTTTTGATTAGGAATCATAATTAAGACGGACTATAAAAACACTTGATTGTTATGGAAACGCATGTTGTGATTATGGCTGGAGGCATCGGCAGCAGACTTTGGCCGGTCAGCACTCCCGGGATGCCAAAGCAGTTCATTGATCTGCTTGGAATAGGCAAGACGATGATTCAGTTGACAGTTGACAGGTTCCGGCCTGTCTGTGACCTGAAGAATTTCTGGGTCGTCACGTCAGCGGATTATGTGGGAATAGTGAAGGAGCAGCTTCCGGAGATCCCGGCCGGGCATATTCTTGCGGAGCCTGAGCCACGCAACACCGCTCCGTGTATAGCGTATGCCTGTTGGAAGATCTCTTCCGTCAGCCCGGACGCGAACATCGTCGTCACACCGGCTGACGCTCTGATATTAAATGAACAAAAATTTTCGAATATAATCCGCAAGGCGTTGAATTTCACCGCCGAAGGCAATCGGATTGTGACCATCGGCATCGAACCGACACGTCCGGAGACAGGCTACGGGTACATATTCGCGGAAGAGAAACGTCCTGAGGAGGTCGTCAAGGTGCGGGAGTTCAAGGAAAAGCCTGACCTTGTCACCGCCAAGGAATATCTTGCCGCAGGCACATACTTTTGGAACGCCGGGATATTCGTCTGGAGTGCCGGAACCATTGTCGCCCAGATGCGTGCCCACGCTCCGCGGATCGCTGAAGTCATGGACCGGATAGCCGCGTCGTTCGGGACTTGTACGGAGGATGAGACCGTCAAGGAATTGTTTCCGACCTGTGAGAAGATCTCCATTGACTACGCCGTGATGGAGAAGTCCGATGAGATTTATGTCGTTGAGGGAGATCTGGGATGGTCTGACCTTGGCAGTTACAGTTCCGTGAAGGAGCATATTCCTTCGCCTGATGATGATCCTGTGCCGGATGGTTGCATCGCTGATTCCACTAGTAGTGGGAACAAGGCTGTAGGTAAGGATGTGCGACTCTTTGACTGCGATGGCTGCATCGTTCACGCTGAGGATGCAGGAACGGTGATTGTCAAAGGGTTGGAGGGCTACATCGTGGCTGTCAAAGGCGGCAATGTGCTCGTCTGCCCGCTCGCCGATGAACAAAGGGTCAAGGAGTACTCAAGTAAGAGGTAAGGTTACTATAAGTATATGAGGTACGTCTTTATCGTTCAGGGAGAGGGTAGGGGGCACCTGACCCAGGCCATCTCTATGGAAAGGCTTCTGCGTGAGAACGGGCATGAGGTCGCCGCAGTGCTGGTGGGCAAGAGCCCGGCCCGCAGACTGCCGGCTTTCTTCGAGCGGACAATCCAGGCTCCGGTCGAGATGTTCGAAAGCTTCAATTTCGTGCCGTCGGCCTCGAACCGCAAGGCAAGTTCCTTGAAGACAGGCTTGTACAATGTCTTGCACATCGCAGGATTTGTGCCGTCCATCCGGTTCATATCCCGTCGGCTGAAGGATTTGAGACCGGATGTGGTGGTCAATTTCTATGACATTCTCGGGACTCTCGGCTATCGCTTCAGCCGCCTGAAGTCACCGATGATATGTCTCGGGCACCAATTCCTTTTCCTGCACAAAGACTTCAAATTCCCTTCTTCCGGATATTCAGGCCACTATGCGCTGAACTTTTTCACGAATATGGTGGCGTGGGGCGCGGCTAAGGTTCTTGCGCTCAGTTTCAGGCCGATGCGTGATGACCCTAAGCGTAAGATCAAGGTTGTCCCGCCGCTCCTGCGCCCGGAAGTGCTCAGTCTCCGCAGGGCTGACGGCACGGATGACCCGGCTGTGCGTGACGGCGGGTATATTCACGGATATATGCTGAACGCCGGATTCTCGCAGGATGTTCTGGAGTGGCATTCCGCCCATCCGGATGTTCCGCTACGCTTTTTCTGGGACAGGGCGGACGAGGCTCCCGTGAAGGTCGTTGACGAGACGTTGTCTTTTTATTATCTGAATGACGAGGAGTTTCTGCGTCAGATGGCAGGTTGCCACGCGTATGCCTCCACGGCCGGTTTCGAGTCTGTCTGTGAGGCTATGTATTTAGGAAAGCCTTTGCTGATGGTGCCGTCGCACGTTGAACAGAAGTGCAACGCGTACGATGCCACTGAAGGGTATAGGATGGATTGCGGAGCCGTTGATGGAGTTAAGGAGAACGGGTCGGTTCCGCGTCCGGCAGTGACCTCGGACAGCTTTGATCTGGACTTGTTGCTGCACTTCGCTGATAATGAGTTTGTAGCGGACAAATCCTTTCCTCAATGGGCTCGGTTGGCGGATTCGGTGTTTTTGAAGGAACTGACTTTTTTGTAAAATTTTCGCAAAAATATTTGGATAATTCATCCGAATGCCCTACCTTTGCAATCCCAATCAGGAAGACCACTTCTTGAAAAGGTTGGAAAGATTCGTTAGCTCAGTTGGTAGAGCACAACACTTTTAATGTTGGGGTCTCGGGTTCGAGCCCCGAACGGATCACAAAAGGAGCAGCGCTTCTTTCCAGAGCAAAAGGCTTAGGCCGCTCAAAACATAATGCTTTGCTAGCTCAGTTGGTAGAGCAACTGACTCTTAATCAGTGGGTCTAGGGTTCGAGTCCCTAGCAGAGCACGAAAAGGCTTCGGACATTGTCTGAAGCCTTTTTCGTTATCCAGGGAGGGAGGATTAAACAAAAAGATATGGACATATTCGAGAAATACGAGAGTGACCTGGTCGATAGGCTTGTGGAACTGAGTACGGCCAGAGGACTGCTGGACGGAATGCTTCTGAGCACTCCTGACATCACGGCCAGATGGGAACCGATAGCCTTGGAATATTCCGGTGACGCTGTCAGGGAGTTCAACGGTTATCCCGAGGTGGTGCTGGCCTGGACCGCCTACATCGGAATGGCCGTCGCCTGCTGGTGGGACAAGGATTGGATCCGGTACAAAGACCAAGGATATTCATCACTGGTCGGCTCCAGAGGATTCGATGACCTGGACGAGCACGTGACCAGGGATATTCTTAAACATCCTTTGAATTCGAAGGAAGCCGCCGGGATAGCGAAGAACCTCGCCTTTTTGGCCGGGGAGGCATATTCATTTATGATGAGGCAGGGAGTCGAGCCGCAGAGCGTTGAGGCGTTCAATGTCTTCCGACACACGCTTTCCGCTATGTACCGTGTCGGCGCGGCACTGGAACTCAAGGCCTTGCGTTACAAGATGGAGAAGATTTAGAGTGTTATGGCGAAGACATTGCATAGTTTGAAGGATCTGAAAGGGCTGATCCCTAAGGATGAGCCGGTCAGGCCTGCTGTCAAGGCAAAGCATAGTGATAAGCCCGCTGAGCCGGTCAAGGTCAATTCTGACCCGAAGGTCGGGGACATGGTGGTGCTGATGGAGTCCGATGAACACGGTAAGATCCAGAGAATTGACAAGAAGACGTACTATGTGAGACTGGACGATGGAATGGTTGTCAGCCTTGGCAAATGGGATTTCGCCGTGACGGACGAGAAGGAGGAGGAAAGGCTGCGCAACTCGATATTCGCAAGGCGCAGGCCCGCCGCTTCCGATGAGCAGCCTAAGTCCCGCTACACAGATTATGGTGAGATCACTGTTGACCTTCATCTTGAGGCGTTGGCTGGCAGCCGTTCCGTGCAGCCGGGACAAGCCCTTCAGTTCCAGATGGATGCCTTCAAGACCGAGATCAAGAAATGTCTGCCTCACCGTGGGATGAGGGTCCGTTTCATCACGGGCGTCGGAGACTATGTCCTTACCAACGCCATCCGCAAGGAACTGGACGAGGTCTATGCCTTGCGCTGCACCTACACAGTCGGCACTCCGGGAGTCACAGTGGTCACCGTACGCTGACACAATGCGTTTTTTTACTTTATCTAAAATCAATGAATATGTCAACCAAGCACCTCATCCTTTCAATCACCATCATTTTGGCTTCCATGCCTCTTTATGCCCAGAATAAAGACTGGGCTGGATTCGGAAAATACTCCGATGCCAACTCGAACGTCACGGTCAAGCCGAAAGCTGTTTTGTTCGGCGATTCGATCACAGAGGGATGGGTTCGCCAGGATCCGGATTTCTTTGCCGAAAACAATCTCATCGGCCGCGGAATCAGCGGCCAGACAACTTCACAGATTCTGGTGAGAATGAGGCAGGATGTAGTGAACCTTCATCCGAAATATGTCGTTATCCTGTGCGGAATCAATGACATAGCACTGAATGACGGTCATGCCGTTGATGTTGAGGCTGCTGTCGGGAGCATCAAGTCGATGTGTGAGATCGCCCGTGCCAACAAGATCAAGCCGATTTTGTGCTCGCTGCTGCCGTCATATAACATCCGCTGGAGGCCGACAGTGACTGATTGCTATGACAAAGTGCTTCAGTTCAATGATTTACTTAAAGCTTACGCCAAAGAGCAGCATTTAAGATATGTTGATTACTTCACCCTTTTGGCTGGCAAGGACGGCAAGATCCTTCCGGCATATTCAAAGGATACTGTTCATCCTAATCTGGAGGGCTACAAACTAATGGAGGATTACCTTCTCGGTTTCCTTAAATAGATATTTGGCTTTAGGTGATTTGTCCATCTCTTCAATATCGTAAATATTCAGAATCAAGAGGTTAAAGGGTGCTCTTTGTCCATACGGGATAGGGGAGACGAATGTGGTTTCCGTGTATATTTGCAATCGCTTTCCAAGGATAGGTTGGTAGTGGATATGAGAATATCCATATAAGGCGGCATTGTAATATTCATAGTAACCTTCAAAAAATAACCTGCATCATCTTAAGGAATCTTTTCGGTCTAGATCTCTTTTCTCATCAGTCATGTGCCACCGGCACACTCCTTCTTCAAAAAAAGATCTATCCTCGAAAATCTTCTCTTAATCTGAAGCAACTTATTTTTTTCATGTTCCATAAAAAAATCTTTTGTATGAGAAAATTGGTTTTACTGGGAGTGATTCTGCATTTTGTGATCGGCGTGGGGCATCTGGCCTGCCTGTTTTGCCTTGAGGCGGTGTTCGACATCTATGGGATAAACGGGATTATGGATGAGATAGCGGCGCACGGGGCCGCGCTGCCATATTTGATCACGATCGGCATCGCGGCGGCGTTCTTTCTCGCCGGGTGCTACGGTCTTTCGGTCCTCGGACTTATCCGCAGGCTACCGCTCCGGAAGGCGGCCGTCGTCACTATGTTGGTTCTATTCTTCGGAAGAGCGATCTGGGGTGTCACTATGCTGGTGGATAGCTTCACTTGGCTTGAGGTGTCATCCTCTGCCGTCGCGCAGCTGCTCGGGATCTGCTATGTTCCTTGCCTGGGCATTCTCTCGAAAGAGAGGCGGTAGGGATTTGAGTGCCATCGGGGACAAATTTGCCCCAAAGTGTTGCCTAAGAGGGCCGTGTGGACGCCTCGGGCGACGAATATGGGGCAAAATGCCGCCGTGGAGGGGCACGCGGAGGTCGCGGGCGACGAATATGGGCCAAAATGCCGCCGTGGAAGGCGGACTATAGGCGGTGTGAGAGGAGTTCGGCGAAGTCTTGTACGTTGACGGACTCGGGAACGGATTCAGAGAAGGTCTTGAGGCAGAGAGGGCAAGCCGTGACTATGGTCTGAGGATTGTTGGCCAGGAGGTTAGCTACCGAGGACTCGGTGATCTTGGCACGGTCACGTGTATCGAGAGTGAGACTGCCCAGACTGCCTCCGCAGCAGATGCTCTCATCGCCTTCCTTGGCGGCTTTCACCAGCGTGCCGGCTTGGGCCAAAACCTCACGAGGCTCTTTGTAAACGCCACAGCCACGGCCAAGCTCGCACGGATCGTGATAGACTATTCGTTCATCATCCGTGGTTAAATTCAATTTTCCATCATCGGCCAGACGCTTGATAAACTGCGTGTAATGAAGCACTTCTATGCCATCGAGAGCATATTCATCCTTAAAAATCTTGTAGCAGATCGGGCAGGAGAGGACCAGGGTGCGGCAGCCGGAGCCGAGGATCATCTTCCGGTTGGCGGAGATGGTCTCGTAGGCGGCGTTTGTCTTGCCTGCCAGCATCAGAGGGCGGCCGCAGCATATTCCTCCGTCCCGGTCGGCGAAGATGTAGTTCACTCCGGCGGACTTGAAGACTTTTTCCACGGATTTGATGATCCTTGGGGTGAGATGGGTCATGCAGCCGGCGAAATACATCACTTTCCAGTCTTCGGATGTTTTTTGAATATTTGTGGTCACTTCGACAGGTTCAGTGAGCGAAGGGGATGGATCTGTGAGCGAGGCATGAGCGGTCGCTGTTCTTGTCGAAGCGACTGAGCCGGCAGTAATTGAGCAAGCATTGGCAGCTACACAAGTAGAAACAGATGAACTATTCGAGCCAAGCGAACCTTCCATAAGGTACGAATAGTCATACGGCAGCGAATTGTTCACCGTAGCCCTTTGCGTGCGGCGGAGCGCCGGAGCGTCAACCCCCACCGGACAAAGCGCGTGGCACTTGTCGCACATCAGGCACTTGTCAGCTATCGCATTGATCTTCTTCTCGTTATGCCGGCGCAAAAAGCGAATGAAATAGACCGATGAATATTTCAGATTCTTCTTCTGCACGTTCATCGGACAGGCGTCCAGACACAAGCCGCAGCTGGAGCATGCATAGATCTCCGCCTCCGCTACACCTTTGCGAGGATGTCGTGGCTGAATCCCGGCGTTGCGCAGCAAGATCCACAGAACCTCCGTCAGAATATGCATATACCGGCTGAACGGCATCGCGGCGAAAAACAGCCCCAAGCATATTGAATATGCCCACCAGACCGGCATAAAGAACAGCTTGTCTCCGAATATCCAATGCCACAGATGGTTGACAGGCACCGTCAGGAAACTTCCACCGCTCAAGTCGGCGGTGAAGCTCTCGGCCAGAAGCCTCAGCGGAAAAATCATCCAAAGGCTGTAGAGAGCCACACGGTCGGCCAGCGACGGCTTCGTGGTGTGGCGCATTCCCAACACGATGGATCTGAACCTTTTGAATATGGCCATTCCGACTCCGGTGAGAACGTAGAGCAGGAAAAAGTCCATCAGGAAAAAGAAGAACCAGCCCCGGAGCGTCACGTGACCGGGATTGATCCAGACAAAGAAGCGATAGAAAATCGGGTAGAAAAGCCCTCCGTCCGTCCAGGCAAGATGCTTCGGCACGAACAATGCCACTTCAATGTGTCCAAGCACAATCAGCATGAACCATCCAAAGGCGATGGAGGAGTGCATGTAGCCGAGCAACGGCTTGCGTTTCCAGATCTTCGTGTGGAAAAGGCAGTCGCAAAACAGGTCCTTGATGTTTTTCAGCGCGATCTTCGGCGTGATCAATGATTTCCAGAAACGTCTGCGGTCGTCTGCAGGAATCTTGGCCAGAAGCCTTATCAGTCCGACAGTCAGCCAGATAAGCATAAAGCTGATGCCGACCACGAACGGAATCACGAAGTTGCTGTAGCCCGACGGAATCCTGTCGATGACCTCCGGAGCCGCCTGAAGGGGCAATGAATATAATAGAGGGTTCATTTCGTACTGAAAATTTTGTTACCTAAGAGATAGCCCTTTCTCCGCCATTGTCACAGCATTCCGAACAAGTTCTACTGTTCTCCGTCCGCACGTAAGGGCAGTATAAATAACTAAAATTGAGAATTAATAACTATTTATTGCCATACACCTTAGCTATTGACAGGATGAGATGTCGTGTGTTGATGCCACGTGGACAGACCATCGAACACTTTCCGCAAAGCTGGCAGGACTTCAGAAGGCCGAGAGCCTTGTCCGGATGGCCATTGTGGAGTTCCTCGATGGCGGCGCGGAGGCTTGTCTGAATGAACTGACCGGCGGTGCAGACGGCGGTGCAACTCCCGCAGGCCATACACTTGCGCACGTCCGGCTCAATCGCGGCTAACTCCTCGAACTTTTCCCTGTCGAACAGGTCAAGATTTATTCTGGAACTTGGGACCAGACCGAAACCGAAATCTACCATCTCTCTCGAAGCAAAGTCTTGTAATTCTTGGCGTCCGGGAATATGTCTGACAGGTACCTGTCAATCTCCACGACAGCCCCTCTGGCATCGGCCAGAGTCTCCGGCAACGTCTTCGGGCCGGTCGCGGCCCCGGCAAGGAACAGTCCTGGAAGCTGGCTTTTTTGTCCGGACAGGATTCCGTCACGGACCGCGAAGAATCCGTCCTCCTCCACAGGCATCTCAAGCAACTCCCCGACCCTCTTTCCAGAAGCCGAAGGCCTCATTCCGGCCATCAGCACGAGAAGGTCAAGGGTTACTTTCAACGGCTTGCCGGCCACGGTGTCCTCGGCCTTCACCATAAGGCTTCCGTCCACATTCTCAGACACTTCGGCGACACGTCCACGGATGAACCGCACACCATATTCCTTCTGCGCGCTAAGGTAAAGATCCTCGTAATGGCGGCCGAACATTCGCAGATCCATATAGAAGCAGTAGATCTGAGCGTCAGGGAAAGCCTGTTTCATCTCGCAGGCCTGCTTCACGGCCGTTGCGCAGCAGACTTTCGAGCAGGAGCGGCAGCCTGACTTCTCGTCACGGGAACCGACACAGTGCACGAAACCGATCTTCTTAGGATTGTCGATCCGCACATCAGAGCCTGAGGCGAACCACGCCTCCAGATCAGCGTTGGTGATCACGTGGTCATAGATCCCGTAACCATATTCCTCTTTCTTTTCAGCTTTGAACAGGTCGAAGCCGCTGGCCACCAGCACGGCGTCAGCCAGTACTGTGATGCCGTTGGAGAGGATCACGTTATATGACTTGTCCAACCTGTTGATAGACTGTACCTCGGTGTCAGTGAAGCACTTGACACCGTCCATCTTCCCGAGTAGTCCGTCAAGGGCGGCCGATGCCGAGGCACCGTCCGGAAACAACCTGTCCCACGAGGCCAGATGTCCGCCCAGCATCGAAGTCCGTTCAATAAGGATGACATTATAGCCGAGCCTCTGGAGTCCGGAAGCCGCCTCAAGGCCCGCAGGGCCACCACCTATTATAAGTATATTATTTTTCATAACTTCATCTATCAATTCACGTTACCCATCCCTCCCCAAGGACTTACCTTTGCCACAAAGTGGCTCAAACGGTATGCTTTGGAATATTCATAAAATTATTTCAGGCAAGTGCAGCAGCCCGGGCGGCCGATGTCCTTGCCGTTCTTGCCGAGGAACTTGCGGGAAGGGTCATATTCAATGCCCATCTTGTCCAGAAGCGGCTCGACGCTGACTTGGTGGGTCTGAAGCCCGAGGTCCCAAGGGTCGTAGCCAAGGACCAGTCCGGCCACCTCCTCGTAGGTGAAGACCGGGATTCCGTGACCCTCCTCCCCGTAGGTCTTGCCGGTTGACTCGGCGATCACATATTGCCATCTATCAAGGAAATACGGGCATCCTGGGCAGTTGGTGATGATCATATCCGGGTGGAACGGCTCCATACTCTCGAACTTCTTGTGGGTGTTGGACAAGGAATATCCACGGTTGCCTTTGACGAGATATTGCCGGAATCCGAAGCCGCAGCAGTGCCGTCTCTCCGGATAGTCCACGATCTCGCCGCCCCACGCCTCGATCATACCGACGAGGACATAAGGATATTCAGCGCCCCCGACTCCCTTTGAAGGGAACATCTTCGAATAGTGGCAGCCGATGTGCTCCACCACCCGGAGCGGGCGGCCGGTGTGAATATTCACGAGCTTGTGTTTCGCCTGGGCCGCGATGAGGTTGCGGTACTTGTAGATGAGGTCGCTGGCGTGCACGAGGAATTTCGGTTTGGAGAACTCCAGACCGCAGGTCTTCCAAAGGTTCTCGCGCACCTTCGCCTCCAGTTCGGGGAACTCGCGCCACGTCTCCATCGTCTCGCAGTAGAGGCCGAAGGAGGTTATGCAGGAGCAGACGTAGTTCTCGTAGCCGTGCTTCGTCATAAGGGCGAACTGGCGCGCGATGATTGTCATCACGGTCTCCTGAGGGATCGTGTCCGAGTGGTAGGCGATGCCGCCGCAAGTCGTGTGATGCTCTGTCTCGAATATGTCCTTGCCCAGTTCCTGCCTTGTTATCCTTAGGAAAGTCGCTTCCGAAGCGGGGAAGAAACTCTGTCTGATGCAGCTGCGGACGTAGAAATAGTGATCGTCCGGAATCTCTTTCTGGTAGTCTGACCAGATTTTCTGTTTGCCTTCGTATATCATTGAGGGCTATTGGTTTAAGTGTTTCGGATCGCTGTCCGTGTAGATTTTCGCTATGAACTCGTCCTCGGTGAGGCCCATCTCGGCGGCCTTCTTCAAGCCGGCGGCCCGGACTTTTTCCATCCTTTCGGTGGCACCGGTCTCGTCGAAGATCCTCTTGAGCTGGTCAAGATCCTCCTGCGGGATGCGGCGCATAGCTCCCGGCCCTTCGCCGTCAAGATTGCCGCCGAGCCTCTCGAACACATCGTCCAGGTGCTTCTCCTCCCATTCCCAGACCTTCCCGGCCTCTGGATGTCCGGCGTAGTCGAAACGGCGCGGATAGACGCAGTAGCCATAGTCCAGGATGTTGGCGCACAGATCCTTGACAAGAAGGCACTGCTGCCGCCCCTTCTCGGACTCGATGAAGTAGCCGAGGTCGATGGACAGGCTGCGCAAGGCCATAATAATCAGTCCCGGAGCGTTCTTCCGAGGACATCTCGTCACGCAGCTCATACACTCTCCGCAGTACCAGATCGTGTCGCTTTTCAGCAGCTTCTCGATCTCTTCCTCGTCCTTGCTCTGGACAATGTCCACGATTCTTCGCGGGTCATAGCGGTAGAACTCCGCCGCCGGGCAGATGGCCGTGCAGGTGCCGCAGTTGATGCAGGCGTTAAGCCCTTCCTTCAGGCGGTAGTCCTTCATCAGGAGGTCATACAGTCGTCCCATCGCCTTTCTTTTTAGTCGGATATTTCTTCGCCAAAGCCTCCAGATCAGACTTCGGATTCATATTCTTTTCCATCCTCGCCAGCGTCTTGACGAAGGACTCCAGATCCTCCCGAGGAATGTCCCCAACGATCGTGGCGACCGACTCAAGCGAGAGTTCCGTAACCTTGTCTTTGATTTTCCGGGAATATGGGGTGACCTCGATGAGGTTCTGCCTTCTATCCTTAGGGTTGCTCACACGCCGGACAAGTTTCCTGTTCTCCAGTCCGTCGATCAGTTTCACGATTGAATTCTTGTCCCTCATCGTGATGTCGGCTATCTGCTGTTGGGTCAGCACCCCCTCGTCCCAAAGTGTGTCCATCACCAGAAACTGCTCCGGAGTCAGGTTGAACCCGCCCTTCTGGAACACCTCCGACATACACTGCTTCACGCTGTTGTGCGCGATGTTAAGAAACATCAGTATCTGCTTTTCCAGTACCATATCTTATAGTAAGACCTTTTACTCTTTTTGCAAAGGTAATACAAAAAGATGATTCGGCAACAAGTTCAGTGAATATTATGATGTCGGAAGATCGTCTTCTACCTGAACTTCTTGTCCTCTTCGAGCATTCCGAGGTAGGAGTTGTAGCGTTCGGCTGAGATGAGGCCGTCTTCAACGGCTTGTTTTACGGCGCAGCCGGGCTCGTGGGTATGGGTGCAGGGGGTGAAACGGCAGTCGTGGGAGAATTTGAGCATCTCGGGGAAGTAGAGGGCAATCTCTTCTTTTTCAAGATGGACAAGGCCGAAGCCTCTAAGACCGGGGGAATCAATTATGAAGCCTCCGGAACTTAACGGGTACATCTCGTACAATGATGTTGTGTGGCGGCCTTGGAGGTGGGCCAACGAAATGTTGCCGACCTTCGGGTTCAGAGACGGATCCAAAGCCTTGATGATGGAGGACTTCCCTACTCCAGACTCTCCGGAGAAAAGGCAGATATGGCCATCCTCCGGTGAACCTATCGCCGCCTTCAACTCATTAATGCCCTCACCTGTCAGTGCGGATGTCTCGATGACCGGATAGCCGGCGCTCTCATAGATGCGATGAAAATCAGCGAGCTGCTCGGGAAATTCTTTTCTGAATATGTCAACCTTGTTCAGAACTATGGTGGCGGGGATGCCATACACCTCGCAGGTCACCAGAAGCCTGTCCAAAAACGGAAGCTTGATCTCCGGAAAGAACAGGGTCACGACTATGAAAGCGCGGTCCAGATTGGCGGCGATCACGTGCGACTGCCTCGAAAGGTTCGTGGAGCGGCGGATCACATAGTTCCTGCGGTCCAAAACCTCGACGATCGAGGCTGGATGAGTGGCGGAAGGTTCTTCTGAATATTCATAAGTCACCTTGTCGCCGACGGCCACGGGGTTGGTCGCCTCGCTGCCTTTCAGACGCACCTTGCCTTTGAGCACCGCCGGAAAAGGCTGCCACTCCGGCAACCTTGAAAGCAGGAAATGGCTTCCCGCGTTTTTGACCACTGTCGCTTGTCCTTTCATATTCAGCGGCAAAGATAGTGAAAAATCCCGTGGCAGACAACTTCTTGAATATCAGGCAACAAAGCAATGTCGTGGTTGTGGTTTTGGCACTATGAAATATACTAATGCGTTTATTACCAATGAATTAAATGCCAAGTCGTCTTCCAGGATGCTCACACATCGGTCGCTTCGACAGGCTCAGCGACCATCGTAATGCGGTCGCTGAGCCTGCCGAAGCGACTTCATAAATCAGCTATTCGTGCGTGGCGAAGCGCTGCTGTGCGAGGGCCTCGTACTTGGTGCCGGGGCGGCCGTAGTTGGCGTAAGGGTAGATGGAGATGCCACCACGTGGAGTGAAGAGGCCGGTGACCTCTATGTACTTGGGATCCATCAACTTGATGAGGTCCTTCATTATCTTGTTGACGCAGTCCTCGTGGAAATCACCGTGGTTGCGGAAGCTGAACAGATACAGTTTCAAGCTCTTGCTCTCAACCATCCTGATGTCAGGAATATAACTGATCCTGATCTCCGCGAAGTCCGGCTGCCCCGTGATCGGACACAGGCTCGTGAACTCCGGGCAGTTGAACCTCACCCAGTAGTCGTTGTCTTGATGCTTGTTGACGAATGTCTCCAGAACCTCCGGAGCGTAGTCACTTTTATATTCAGTCTTCTTGCCGAGGGACTGCAACCCCTCCAATTCTCTTCCTTCTGCCATAAATGAATATTTACCCAGACTCACCCTGCCTTGCTCCTTGAATATTACAGAAGAATATCCAAGGAGCGGGCAGCGAGACTATATTTCATTAACTTTAAACGGATTATACGATATGTTGTTGTCGTAGGTGTCGATTCCTTCATATGCCTTGACCTTCCTGACCACCCAAGAGGTTACAGGCAGGATGATGATCTCGTAAAGGGTTTTCGCCACAACCTGCGTGAACATCAGATTGATTACCGCTCCGAAAGGTAGCATTCCGCCGAACGCGATCGGGAAGAAGATCAGGGAATCCGTAGCCTCTCCTCCGATGGTGGAGATGATGGCTCTCCAGCCGAAGCCCTTACCTTTTGTCGCCACCTTCATCTTTGACATAATCCAGGCGTTGACCGTCGAGCCGGCGATGAACGCCAGAAGCGAGCCGATCATCGACCTCGGAACCAGGCCGAACAAGGAGTTGAAGCTCTCCGCGGCGGCGTAACTGTCCTCGAACATCGGCTTAGGCAGCTTCGTGACGATGAACGATGCGATCGACACAAATAGGCACATCGCGAAGCCGATCCAGATTGTCAGACGGGCTTTCTTGTAGCCGTAAACCTCTGTAAGGCAATCGTTAAGGATGTACGAAATCGGAAACAGAAGCACTGCGCCGGTGAGTTGGACAGGAAGCGGGCCGACCTGCCAAAGACGAGGGATGAAGATGTTGGAAACAACCAGACACACGCAGAATGTCACTGACATCCAGACGTAGGTAACAGACAGCGTCTCACGCTGTTGATTAACTGAATTTGACATTTTCTTTCTTGTTTTTAACGTGGTTTCAAGAACACAGGGCCGTTCCTTTGTCAGAGGGCCGGACCCTTTTGCGGGTGCAAAGATAGCAATGAAAAACAAAAAGACAAAATAGATAAACTAAATAAAATTCTTATCTTTACAACCCTAAAATAACGAACAATGCTTAATCAGGAAACCATTGACGCTGCTGTCAAGAATCTTTTCAGGGGAATCAAGTTCACGGAGGAGCCTTCGGGGCTTTACGATCCGCTCAGGTATATGATCTCGATCGGGGGAAAACGGATCCGTCCGACGCTATGTTTGATCGCATATTCATTGTACAAGGATGAACTGACTCCGGAGATTCTGGAGCCGGCGGCGGGAATCGAGGTATTCCACAGCTTCACGCTCATCCACGACGACATTATGGACCGCTCGCCGCTGCGCAGGGGGGTGGACACGGTCTGGAAAAAGTGGGACTCCGACACGGCTATCCTTTCCGGCGACGTGATGTGCATCGACAGCTACGCCCGCATCGCAAAGGCACCGCACGCGGTCGTCACCGATGTAATGGAGCTATTCTCAAAAACCTCGGCGGAGGTGTGCGAAGGGCAGCAGTACGATATGGACTTCGAGCGTCTGCAGACCGTCCCGATGAAAGATTATATGAATATGATCGGCCTCAAGACGAGCGTGCTCATTGCCTGTGCGGCCAAGATGGGAGCCATCATAGCGGGTGCTCCGGAAAAGGATCTCGACTGCCTCTACGACTATGGCTACAACCTCGGGCTGGCCTTCCAGGTGGCTGACGACTATCTGGACGCCTACGGTGACGTGAAGGTCTTCGGAAAACCTATCGGTGGGGACATCCTCAACGAGAAGAAGAGCTGGCTGACCGTCAGGGCTTTCGAGAAGGCTGACGAAAAGGTCAAGGCGGAGCTTCTGGAGGCCATGTCCATGAAGGCGGAGACTGACGGAGAGAAAGCCTCCAAAATCGGCAGGGTAAAAGACATCTACAACACCCTTGAAGTCGGAGAGGACGCCAGGAAAGCAATCGTTGAACTCACCGAAAAGGCACTCGGATGCGTCTCAAACATCTGCGATGGAGAACGTCTCGGCATTCTCAAGGATTTCGCCGACCGTCTTGTCGGACGTACCAAATAATTGAATCCATTCTTAGGGAAGGTCAAGGCTCAGGGACCACAAGCTCAGTGACTGGGGAGAAGTGTAAAGTTTTTTTACAGTGAGTGTAAAGAAATTTTACACTTCTTAAATTTATGTATTTGGGCAAAATATTGATTTGCTGTTAGTTATATCTTTTGGCATAAAAGTGGTTTGTCAATTTTCCGTGTTCTGGGGTAAAAGACCCGAAGAGAAACGGAAATATTAAAAGTATAAGTTATATGAGCATATTCAGAAAAAGAAAATTGGGGACACCGCTTTCGGGGGTGCTGAACATTCTGGGGATGACGGTGGCGTTCGCGGCGCTGTACATCATTCTGGTGCAGGTGCATCACGACCTGACCTATAATAAAGAGGTCAAGGATGCGGACCGGATCTACTGCGTCTCGCTGCCGGACTGGTACACTGAAGGAAAGTATATGGTCTGGCTGAACAGGCCGCCGTTCGAGCGGATGATCTCTTCCATTCCGGAGATCGAGGCGGGAGGCACGGGCTATCTGTTCGGGCAGCCGATAGAGACCATTGTCGGGGACGGCAAGAATCCTACGCTTTCCGATCCAAGTGTCTCCATCAGGATGTCTTCAATGAACAAAGGCACGCTGGATGTCTTCGGATTCGAACTCACCGAGGGCTCGTGGGATAACTATGTGGGGGTCTGGGACTATGCCTTCAGCGAGTCCGCCGCGAGGAAGTACGGAGTGGGAGTCGGTGGTCATGTGATGATAAGAAACTGGCAGTCGGGAACTTATCACGACGCCAACATCGTCGCCATCTACAAGGACATGCCGATGAACTCCGACTTGTCCGATTTCGAGGCCATCTGCCCGATCGGAGACCAAGCCATTGATAGCTGGAGCGAGTGGAGTTATCCTTACTTCTTCAAGGCAAAGGAAGGCGTTTCAAAAGATGAACTGGAAGCCGCTGCCCGCAAGGTTATGGAGGACCTCATCGGAGGCGACTCCGATGCCAGCGATGAGAGCAGGGCTGAAGCCATCAAACGGACCAGAGTCCACCTTATCCCTTTGACGGAGACCTACTTCGACCAGACGATCGCCAACACTGACGGAGCCAGGGGCAACAAAACGACGACTTACACCCTGCTTGCCATCGCGCTGCTGGTCATCATCATCGCGTTCATCAATTTCGTGAACTTCTTCTTCGCCCTTGTTCCGGTGCGTGTGCATTCGGTCAACACCAGAAAGGTTCTCGGAGCGTCAAGGGCAAGCCTTGTCATGGATTGCGTGATGGAGGCTGTCTCGCTGATAGCCATCTCATTGGCTCTGGCCGCCGCTGTCGTGATGCTGTTCCAGACCTCCACGGCGGCGAACCTCATCACCTGTTCAACGGCGTTCGGAGCGAATATGTCCGTGGGTATATTCACAATCATTCTGGGACTTTCCTTCGCCGTCGCGGCGAGTCTTTATCCTGCTTTCTACATCACGTCCTTCTCGCCGGCGCTTGCCCTCAAGGGATCGTTCGCGTCAAGCGCCAAGGGTCGTGTGTTCAGGTATTTGCTTGTCGGCTTGCAGTTCCTGATCTCCATCTCGCTGATCATCTGCGCCACGTTCGTGGGACTTCAGCGAAAGTACATGCTCAGCCACGACATGGGCTTTGACCGTGAGGAACTCATCACGGCCAACGTGAACCGTACTGTCGCGAAGTCCGCCGAGGCTCTGAGCTCCAAATTGAGGGAAGATCCTCAGATCAAGGACATTACCTGGGCTGATGGAGACCTTGTACAGCCGAGCCGTATGGGCTGGGGCAGAATGTACAAGGGCGAACAGATCAGCTTCCAGTGCTATCCTGTCGCCTGGAACTTCCTGCAGTTTATGGGCATTCCGGTTGTCGAGGGCCGGGACTTCACCCAGTCCGACGAGCAGAGCGAGAACGGAGTGTTCATATTCAATGAGGCGGCGAAGAACAAGTTCGGCTTCACCTTGAATGAAAAAATGCCGGGACACATGGATGAAGGTGACGCCGAGGTCGTCGGTTTCTGCCGTGATTTCAATTTCACCTCATTGAAGAACGATGTGTCGCCTTTGGCTCTGTACATCTTCGGAAAACATCCTTGGAGACCGCTTTCGACGCTTCTTGTGCGCACCGGGAAGAATGCCGACATTCCCGCCATTATGAAGAAGATCGCCACAACTGTTTCCGAGATAGACCCGACCGTCAATCCGGATGACGTTGATGTCCAGCTCTTTGACAAGAAACTTCAGGGGCAGTACCAGACCGAGGCCAACTTCTCACGCCTCATCACCCTCTTCACCCTGCTCGCGATCATCATCTCGCTGATGGGAGTCTTCGGGCTCGTGATGTTCGAGACCGAGTACCGCCGCAAGGAGATCGGTGTAAGGCGTGTGAACGGCGCCACGATAGGTGAGATCCTGAAGATGTTCAACGTGGAGTTCGCGAGGATCGTGCTGATCTGCTTCATCATAGCGATGCCGCTGACCTGGTGGATTGTGAACCGGTATCTGTCCGGATTCGCCTACAGGGTGCCGATCTACATCTGGGTGTTCGCCGCCGCCCTTGTCGCTGTCCTTGCGATCACAGCTCTGGTCGTCACGGGACGATGCTACCGGGCCGCCACCGAGAACCCAAGCATCACCTTGAAGAAAGAATAAATACTTTATTTTCAATGAATATGTCAGGAACGGCTCGCAATTTGCGGGTCGTTCCCTTTTGTGAACCTACGGGAATATGCCCGGTTCGTGATCAGGCATATTCACGGATTTTAACCACATGATTTATGAGACGTTTATCGATTCTTACCGCCATCATTCTGGCCGCAGCGGCCTTGATGGCATCGTTCCAGAACTGCTATGCCTGCACGGGCATCACCCTCAAAGCCAAGGACGGAAGCACCGTGGTGGCGCGCACGATCGAGTGGGCCGCCTCGGACAATGACTGCCGCTGGGTTGTAGTGCCACGCGGCCACACCTGGAAATCCTTCATCCCCGGCGGCGGAACCGGCCGCAGCTTCACTTCAAAATACGGCTACGTCGGCGTGGCTGTGGTCCAGGACGAGCTGATGATGGAGGGAATAAACGAGAAAGGACTCTCCGCCGGCCTTTTCTATTTCCCGGACTATGGAAGGTATGAGGAATATTCAGAAGCTAATTATGAGACGAATATCTCTGATTTCCAACTGGTTTCCTATATCCTTGGACGTTGCGCCACAGTCGATGAGGTCAAGGCCGAGATCGCTAAGGTGCATATTCACGGATTTGATCCTCGCTCTTCGACCGTGCATTGGAGGTTCGCCGAGCCCTCCGGCCGCCAGATCGTGCTGGAGATCATTGACGGGAAGTGCGTTTTCTATGAGAACACCCTCGGCGTGCTGACCAACTCGCCTTCGTTCGACTGGCAGCTCACCAATCTCAACAACTATGTCAACCTCCTTCCTGGGCGCACCGAGCCTCACACGCTTGGGAATATGTCCCTGTCTTCTTTCGGTGGAGGAAGCGCGATGCTTGGTCTGCCAGGGGATTTCACGCCGCCTTCAAGGTTTGTCCGGGCGGCTTTCTTCCAGAACACCGCACCGCAGAAGCCGAATGCCGAGGGATCCGTCTTCACGGCCTTTCATATTCTTGGATCGATGGAGATTCCGATCGGGGCGCAGTTCGCGCAGGGCCAGGAGCCGGCTGACATTCCGAGCGCCACCCAGTGCACTTGTGTCACTGACATGTCAGGTCTGCGCTTCTACTACCGCTCGATGTACGACGGAGGTATCAGATGCATTGATCTTAAGGAGATTGACTTTAAGAAAGTCGGCTTAAGGTCCGAACCGCTGATCCCTTCCAAGCAGGAATTCGTACATTATATCAAATTTTAATTATTAAAATTGCGAATATGCCATTTCGGGCATGCTTTTCGCATTTGTAATATTCGTTTGTGGAATTTAAATATTCATTGATACTATGATTTCAGAGAAACTTGTTAAGGCTTTCAACGATCAGATCGTCGCTGAGCTTTGGTCTTCGAATCTTTATCTTCAGATGGCCTTCTACCTCAAGAAGGAAGGATGGAACGGTTCAGCCAACTGGATGTTCAAGCAGGCTGACGAGGAGAAGGAGCACGCCCTCAAACTTGCTGACTACGCCATCAAGCGTGGCGGTGAGGTCAAGGTAGGAATGATTGATGTCGTTCCTGACGGCTGGGGCTCGCTCCTGGATGTCTTTCAGAATGTCTACGAGCATGAGTGCCATGTCTCAGGTCTCGTCAATGACCTTGTTGATCTGGCTTCCGCCGAGAGGGACAAGGCGACACAGGACTTCCTTTGGGGATTTGTCCGTGAGCAGGTCGAGGAGGAGGATTCCGCTCTTGAGATCGTGGAGAGGCTCAAGAAGGCCGGCGAGGCCGGAGCGTTCTTCGTTGACGCCGAGCTTGCTAAGAGATAGTGCTTTTTACGATGAAAACTTCAGAAAGGGGCTGACCGGGATTCCGGCCGGCCCTTTTTTTATAATGTCACGATATATTACCAAAATGTAAAGCTTAGGAACATGAAAAAAATAAGTTGCTTCAGATTAAGAGAAGATTTTCGAGGATAGATCTTTTTTTGAAGAAGGAGTGTGCCGGTGGCACATGACTGATGAGAAAAGAGATATAGACCGAAAAGATTCCTTAAGATGATGCAGGTTATTTTTTGAAGGTTACTTAGTTTTGCTTTTTAGGATCAAAATGGATAAATTTGCAAGATTAAAATGTTATAATAACGAATAATAATATTTATGTCACGTTTTCTTGATCCGCCAAAGGCGGGTAAACCTCTCGCAGAGGACAAGGTGGACAAAACCTATAAGGCAATGCGCACCAAGGTCTTTCTGGGTGCGTTTTTCGGATATGCAGCTTACTATCTTGTACGTAAGAACCTGTCTTTGGCCGCTCCTGATATGATCCACGACGGGATCATCGACGCGGGCAAGGCCGGCCTTGCGATGTCGGCTGTCTCCATAGCGTACGCCTTCTCGAAGTTCATTATGGGAAGCGTCTCCGACAGATCTGACGCCAGGAAATTCCTTTGTGTCGGCCTTGTCCTTTCGGCCCTCACGATGATCTTGACAGGCCTTATCCCGTTCGGGGCCAACACCGCGGTGAACACCGCCATCATATTCACACTTATGCTGATAGTAGGTTGGCTGAGCGGTTTCGGCTGGCCTCCTTGCGGCAGAATTATGGCGCATTGGTTCAGCCAGAACGAACGAAGCTTCAAGATGAGCGTGTGGAATGTATCGCACACCATCGGCAGCTTCTCCCTTGGATTCCTTGCCATCGCCGGTGTGATGATCTTTGACGCTTTCGGCAGCACTCAGAGCTGGAGGGGCGATTTCGTGTTCCCGGCCGTCATCGCCATTCTGATCGCGGTGTTCTGCTGGTGGGCTATCCGTGACACGCCGGAGTCCTGCGGTCTTCCTTCAGTCCAGGACTGGAGAAAGGACTGGTCAGGAATCAAGTCCAAAGGCTCAGCTGACGAGAAGCTTCCGTTCAAGACCCTGTTCGTGGACTATGTGTTCAAGAACAAGCTCCTGTGGATTGTCGCCATCTCCAACGTGGCCGTTTATATGGTCCGTTACGGCATCGGTGACTGGGCTCCGACCTATCTTCAGGAAAAGTCCATAATGACCGCAGCCGAGAGCAAGATCGCTTTCTCCGTGCACAACATCGTCGGCGCCGTCGGCACACTTGCCTGCGGCTGGGCCACGTCCAAGATATTCAAAGGCCGCTGCGCTCCGATGAACGTGATCTGTATGTTCTTCTGCCTGCTCGGCGTGCTGCTTTATTGGATGGTCGGCTCTGGCATCATCGTAGCTTCTCCGGCTCTGCAGAAGACCTTGATCTACATCGCCTTGTGCCTTATCGGCTTCTTCATCTACGGCCCTGTGGCTCTGACAGGCGTCCAGGCCTTGAATCTCGTTCCTAAGAACGCCGCCGGAACAGCCGCCGGTTTCGTGGGCCTGTTCGGTTACCTTCTCGGTGACGCCGTCTGCTCCAAGATCCTTGTGGGCGGCATCGCTGTCGGCAGCTCCTGGGACACCGCCATGCTCTCCGTAGCCGTCGGCGCGCTGATCGGAGTCTTCCTCTGCGCTCTCCTCATTCGCAGCGAGCAAAAACTGGCCAAGGCCAACGCTTAGATTTTTGCTAAACTGTAGGATTAACAAAACATAATAACTGATAAATGAGAAAGTATTTTACTCTGCTGACCACATTTGTCCTTGCTTTGGCCGTTCTCTTCTCTTGCGGGGAGAAGACCGACGATGCCAAGGATTTTGACGTGCAGTTCACGATCCCTGAGTCCATCACATTGAACGAGGGTGACACGGACCTGACTTTCAAGGTGCTTTTCAAGAAGGCTCCTCAAAAAAGTGATATGATTGTCTTCACCGATCCGGCCGGATCTACGCATGACTGCGCGATCAGGACGCTCTCTGACAACGCGTTCACAATCACTTTGTTTGAAGGGATATATTCAGGAACCTATAAGATAGCTGTCCGCCGCGGCGGTACCGTCAAGCATATCGGAACGACCTACATCACCGTCAATTCGGGGAATCTGAAGCCTGAGAACGGTGCGACTGTCTATGGGGTAGTCTCCTGCGAGGGCAAGCCGCTGAGTAATGTCGTTCTCTCCGACGGTGTCGAGGTTGTCGTCACGAATGACAAGGGTGTCTATCAGATGAAGTCCGCCAAGAAGTACGGCTATGTCTTCGTCTCCGTTCCTAGCGGTTATGAGGCTCCTACAGATGGCGTTCTGCCGAAGCTCTACTCTCTTCTGACCGAGAAGTCCGACGTGCCAGAGAGAAGGGATTTCACCCTGATCGACGCAGGTGACCAGACAACATACAAGATGCTGTTCTTCGGTGACATGCACCTTGCCAACAGAACGAATGACGTGTCCCAGTTCAGGGTGTTCACGAGCGATCTGAACGCCTTCCGGGAAAAGCACAACGGCGTGAGGATCTACGGAATGACTCTCGGCGACATGACATGGGACCAGTTCTGGTATGACAACCACTATAGTTTCCCGGAGTATCTTGAGACGATCAACAGCGATGTCAAGGGAATGACGATCTTCCACACAATGGGAAACCACGACAACAACTTCATGGCCATCAAACCAGACGCCGACCTCAAGGCGGCTGATGAATATGTCAGGTATATCGCTCCGACTTTCTATTCATTCAACATCGGCAAGGTTCACTATGTCGTTGTGGATGACATCGACTGCTCTGACTACGATGGCACAAAGAGCAGAAACTACGTGAAGAGACTTACTTCCGACCAGATTGACTGGTTGGAGAAGGATCTCTCCCATGTCTCCAAGTCGACACCTCTTGTGATCACGACCCACGCTCAGATCTTCTATCCGAACGGAGTCAACAACTTCAAACTGGACCACAGCAACACTGATCAGCTTTACGGCAGTCTTTTCCATATCCTGAAGGATTACACCGTGCATTTCGTGACCGGTCACACCCACTTGATCTTCAACGCCCTCCCTGCTGAGACCTCAGCTTACGGACTGTCTGACTGCTACGAGCACAACGCCGGTTCTGTCTGCGGCTCATGGTGGTGGTCCGGCAACCTGACCTCCGGTGTGTATGTCGGCCAGGACGGATCTCCGGCCGGCTACAGCATCTGGGACATCAACGGGACTGATTTCAAGTGGCAGTACAAGGCCACGGCATGGGACGAAAGCTATCAGTTCAGAAGCTATGACCTCAACCAGATTTCGTTCTCCATGGCTGACGTGCCTCTTATGCCGAAGGATAACGCTGAATTGACATCGGCCTTCGGGAAGTATGTCAACGCCTACCCGGCCAACTCCAACAACGAGGTTCTGATCAACATCTGGAACTGGAACTCAAAGTGGAAGCTGAGCGTCACGGACGAGAAGGGCAACGAACTCAACTGGACCAGGACTGTCGCGTACGACCCCCTGCACATCTCCGCTCTTTCCGTGAAGAGATTCAACAATGCGAAACTTTCGTCTGTCCCGAGCTTTATCACCGAGAACAAGATGCCTCACTTCTTCAAGGTCAAGGCGGCCGACCCCGGCACTGACCTCACGATCAAGGTGACCGACGAGTTCGGAAATGTATATACCGAGAACATGGCCCGCCCTAAGGCGTACCGTGTCGAGGATTTCTCTAAAAGATAATTAATCCTACAGTTTAATAATAACAAACCAAATTTCATCCTTATGAGAGTTATCAAATCATTTGCTGTCTCTCTGACGCTGATGCTGGCCTGCCTTACGGCAGCTTTCGCTCAGAATCAGAGAGAGGTTTCGGGAAAGGTTCTCGATGCCGCCCAGCAACCTCTTGTCGGGGTCGGCGTTCTCGTTGACGGAACAACCAACGGAACGGTGACATCCGAAAACGGAACATTCTCTTTGAAGGTGCCTGCGGGAACTGTCACCCTTGAGGTGTCGTCCCTCGGCTACGTCACGAAGAAAGTCTCTGTTCCGTCCACCCAGGCCAATGTCACAGTCATTCTTGAGGAGGATGACCTGACTCTGAACGAGACGATTGTCGTCGGCTACGGCACCCAGAAGAAAGTCAACCTTACCGGCGCCGTGACCCAGATCGACTCCAAGGTTCTCGAGAACCGCTCGGCCCACTCTGTCTCCAACATGCTTCAGGGTTCTGTTCCAGGTCTTAACGTCAGCACGTCGTCCGGTAACCCCGGTTCCAACGGATCCTTGAATATTCGTGGATACACATCCATCAACGGAGCCTCTCCGCTTGTCCTCATCGACGGCGCCGTGGGAGACATCAACCGTGTGAATCCTAGCGATGTCGAGTCCATCTCCGTCATCAAGGACGCCGCCGCCGCCGCCGTTTACGGAGCCAGGGCAGCGTTCGGTGTGATCCTCGTGACCACGAAGAATGGTAAGGAGTCCGACGGAAAGGCGCTTGTACGCTACAGCGGACGTTTCGGCTGGGAGGAGCCTACCACCTCCACAGACTACGAGACCAGAGGCTATTGGTCAGTCTACACGATCAACAAGTTCCGTATGGCTTCCGAGGGATCCAACTACGTCTTGTACGATGACTACGACATGCAGCAGCTTCTCGCCCGCGTCAACGACAAGACCGAGAATCCTGACCGTCCTTGGGTTGTCGAGCGTGTCGTGAACGGAAAGAACCAGTGGCGTTACTACGGCAACAATGACTGGTGGCACATGCTGTTCAACGACCAGCACCCTGTTCAGCAGCACAATGTCTCCCTCTCCGGAGGAAGCAAGGGTGTCAACTACTTCATCTCCGGCGGTTACGACCGTCAGACCGGTATCATGAAGCAGAACCCGGATGTGTTCCAGAAGTACAACCTGCGCTCAAAGCTCAACTTCGATGTCAACAAGTACATCAAGTTCAGCAACAACACCTCGTTCTACAGCTCCAGCTACGACTACATCGGTGTGGATGATGTCCAGAACGCCATCACCTACAGCTCCGCCCATGCTCTTCCTATCTTCCCGATGAAGAACCCTGACGGATCATGGGTCTACAGACCTGCCGAAGGTCTCTTCAATGGCTCTTACGCTGTGGCCAACGGCCGTCACATCGCTTTCGGCGAGGCCAACAACAAGAACGCTGACAAGAAGTCGGACTTCGCCAACACCTCCGAGCTCACCATCACTCCTATCAAGGGACTCTCCATCGTCGCCAACTTCACCTACAGGCTTCACCAGACAAGGGGAACCCGCAGGACCACCAAATACACCTACAGGCAGTACCCTGGCGGAGAGCTTCAGTACTACGATTCCGGCGCCGGTCTTGATCAGCTCACTGAGACTGTGAAGACCTACAACTACTACTCCACCAACGTCTACGCGACCTACCAGCACACCTGGAACGACAAGCACAACTTCCAGATCATGATGGGTGGTAACTACGAGACGCAGAACCAGAAGAATCTCGGAGCCACAGGTCAGTACCTGATCTCCGAGTCAATGGCCGACCTTGACCTTGTCGGAACCAACACTGACGGAACCACCGTCATGACTGTCTCCGGAGGCCAGACTGAATATGCCCTCCTTGGCTACTTCGGACGTCTCAACTATGACTACTGCGGCAAGTACCTCTTCGAGCTTTCCGGACGTTACGACGGAACCTCACGTTTCGGCTCCGGACACAGATGGGGACTGTTCCCTTCAGGATCAATCGGCTGGCGTGTCAGCGAGGAGCCTTTCTTCAAGCCTTTGAAGAACACGGTCAACAACCTGAAGCTCAGGGCTTCCTACGGTACCCTCGGTAACCAGAATGTAAGCAACTACATCTCTATCCGTACCATCTCGCTTCATGACTTCGCTTACTACAGCTTCGGTGAGACCAGCTCTGTGGCGAAATATTCAAGCATCTCCGCTCCTAACTCATCCAGCCTGACCTGGGAGACTACGGTCCACTACAACCTCGGTCTCGATGTCGACATGTTCAAGAGCCGCCTTCAGTTCACCGGTGAGGCTTACATCCGTGACACCAAGGACATGCTTACAGAAGGCTACGCGCTTCCGTCTCTTTACGGAGCCGACGCTCCTAAGCAGAACACCGCCAACCTTAGGACCAAAGGATTCGAGCTCTCTCTCGCCTGGAAGGATCAGTTCAACCTCGCCGGCAAGCCTTTCGGCTACAATGTCAAAGTCATGCTCAGCAACTATGACTCAGAGATCACCAAGTACGAGAATAATAACAAGACATTCGCCAAGTCATACTACGAAGGCATGAAGCTTGGCGAGATCTGGGGCTTCGTCGCCGACGACCTCTTCCAGTCTGACGAGGAGGCCGCCGAGTACGCTTCTCAGGTAGATCTTTCCTATGTCAACGGAAAGCTTCCTGGTGGAGTCTGGAAAGGTGGTGACCTGAAGTACATCGACCTTGACGGTGACGGCAAGATCGGCATCGGACAGAACTCTGTCGAGGAGCCTGGTGACCGCAAGATCATCGGAAACTCCCTTGCCCGTCTGCAGTACGGCTTCACTGTAGGTTTCGACTTCCTCGGATTCGACGTGTCGGCGTTCTTCCAGGGAACCGGCAACCACTACTGGTACCCAAGCGGCCGTTCGTTCGCTTTCTGGGGACCGTTCTCGCAGCCGATGACTTCCTACATGGACAAGGATCTCCTTTCCAACTGCTGGGACTACAACAACACAGACGCCTACTTCCCGCGCGCCGTGGCATACTACGCCTACAACGGATCCAGCCAGCTCGCGAGGGTCAACACCCGTTACCTTCAGAACTGCCGCTACCTGCGCTTCAAGAACCTGTCTGTCGGCTACACCGTGCCTAAGGAACTTACCAAGAAGATCGGCATCGGTGGCGTGAGAGTCTACTTCACCGGTGAGAACATCGCATATTGGTCTCCTTTGAAGAAGCACACCACCCACATCGATCCGGAGGCTGCGTTCAACAGGTCTAAAGACTACAACAGAGCCTTCTACCCATGGCAGAAGTCTTATATGTTCGGCGTTGACATCACCTTCTAATCAGAGTAATTGAATATTATTATGAAAAAATATATAGTATTGCTTGCGGCTGCCGCCATGGCCATGACTTCATGCGATGGCATCCTTGACAAGACTCCGAAGTCTCAGTTGAGTCCGGACTCCTATTTCAAGACGGCCACGGACCTGCAGCTTTTCACCAACCCTCTTTACAACAATCTTCTTCCGAAGACTCCTTACAGCGTCCAGAGCGACCAGTACATCGCCTCGACTCCTTCCGCTCTCGTGAAGGGCGGTACGAACAGGCAGGTTCCTGCCTCAGGCGGAAACTGGACATGGGGAGACCTTCGCAGAATCAACACCTGCCTTGACAACATCAAGGAGCAGTGTGAGGATCCTGAGGCCGCTTCCTTATATTCGGGAGTCTGCAAGTTCTTCAGGGCTTATTTCTATTTCGATAAGGTCTGCAAGTTCGGTGACGTTCCATGGCTCGACCATGAGCCAGGCACCGATGATCCTGTGCTTTACGCGCCTCGTGACAGCCGCGAGGCCGTTATGACCCACATGATCGAGGACATCGACGAGGCCATCGCCAGCCTTCCTTCATCGTACGGCGCCCACAACTACAGAGCCACAAAGTGGGCTGCCCTCGCGCTCAAGGCCCGCTTCTGCCTCTACGAGGGAACCTACAGGAAGTATCATGACATCACCTACCCGGAACATGACTACAAGTACTATCTCAAGCTTGCCTACGAGGCCGCTGATGAGGTCATGAAGAACGGTCCATTCAAGCTCTACTCCACCGGTAATCCTGATCTGGACTACGCCGTCCTCTTCTCAGAATATGACGAGAGCACTGACGAGTTCATCCTCTCCATCAACTTTGATTACGGTACCCAGCTCTGCCACAACGCCACAGCCATGGGACTCATGAACAGCCAGGGACGTAACAGCCTCACCAAGAAGTTTGTTGACGCCTACCTGATGAAGGACGGATCAAGGTTCACTGACAAGGAAGGCTGGGAGACGATGCAGTTCATCGAGGAGGTCGCCGACCGTGACCCTCGTCTTGGACAGACCATCAGAATCCCTGGTTACGCCAGAATCACTGGCGAGGCCGGTTCCTACAAGTACTCCGACACCAAGCAGGGAATCAACCCGGACGTGACCCTGACCGGTTACCAGATGGCCAAGTTCGTGATGCCTGACACCAACCTTGCTGACGACAAGTTCAGCAAGTCCTACAATGACCTTTGCGTGTTCCGTCTTGGAGAGGTTTACCTGAACTTCGCCGAGGCCAGGGCCGAGGCCGGAGTCATCACCCAGGACGATGTGGACAGGTCTATCAATCTCCTCCGCGACCGTGTCGGCATGCCTCATCTTGATGTCGCCAATGCTATCGCCAATCCGGATCCGTACCTTCTTACCGACCAGTTCTACCCTAATGTGAAGGGTGATGACTATGCCGGAATCATCCTTGAGGTTCGCCGCGAGAGAGCCGTGGAGCTCGCTCAGGAAGGCTTCCGCTACGATGACCTAATGAGATGGAAGGTAGGACATCTGCTTGCCCAGCCATACTATGGAGTCTATTTCCCTGGTCCCGGTGTCTATGACATCGACGGCGACGGCAATAATGACTACGCTCTGTACACTGACACAAAGCCTAGCGTGAAGGCTACCTACATCTGGAAGATCGGAACTGACCTCGTTCTCAGTGAGGGCGATCACGGATGTGCGATTCCTCTTGCCAGCGTGACTTTCAGTTTTGATCCTGAGAGAGACTATCTCTACCCGATTCCTATCGATGACCGTACGTTGAATCCTGCTCTTGCCCAGAATCCTGGCTGGGAAGATGGACTTGGCTTCTAATATTTTTGATTGTTATGAAATTTTTTGGATATTTTTTGATACCACTTGTCTCAGCCGCTATGCTGGCTTCCTGCGGAACGGAAGAGTCCGGGGAGTCCAAGGCTATCCTTGCGGGGGAATCTGAGATTACTGTGCCTGCGGAGTCCACAACCAAGACCGTCACCATCTACGCTGACGGATCCTGGATGGCTGATGTTACGGATACTTGGCTTTCCATCGATCCTACCAGCGGTTGCGGTACTGTCGATGTGACCCTTAATGTTGACGCCAACCTCTCGGACGCAGCCCGCGAGGCCAAGATCATTATCAAAGGCGCGTCGACCCTCTCCGATGTCGAAATCGCTGTCAAACAGAAGATGGACAGGTTCAGAGAGACCGCCGAGAAGACTGTCACCGAGGCATTGTCCCTCAAGGAAGGCGACCTTGCGAAGATCTCAGAATGTCAGGTCATGGCTTTGTCTTCCAAGGGTTTCGTAGTCAGCGACGGCACTAGCAACCTCTTTGTGCTCGGATCCGACGCTTCCTTGAAGGCAGGCTGCAAGATCACCCTTACCGGTGACGTGGTCGCTTTCAACAACATCACGGCGATCCAGCTTGAGGACGCTTTCTTCGCTTCCGAGGGTGAGGTCGCTTATCCTGAGGCCAAGGATGTGACGGAGACAGAGGGCTATGCCCCTGGCAAGGTTGAGTACATCAGCGCCACCGCATCGTTCGCGGCCGGCGGTGTCCTCTCCGTCAACGACAAGAAGTTCGCCACTGTGTACAACAACACCGACGACTTCGACAACGCATATTCTTACCACAAGGTTCTGGTTTCCGGCTATTACCTTGGTTCCGAGAAGGATGTCCACTCCATCATGGCTGTCGCGTTTGAGGACAAGGGCATGGAGGCCATTCCTTACCTTCAGTTCGAGATTGGTACATCAGCCTTTAAGAACGCCAACAAATCATATGGTGAGAATCATACTTTCAAAGCCAATGTGGGCTCAGGATTCATCAAATATGTGACCAATGATCTTGAAGGGTCTGATCCCGATGGCAAGTGGAAGATGGACATCAGTGGAAACGATCCTAGATGCACTGGACCTTGGTATGGTGATTATTGGCATTTCGTGGGATCCTCGGCAGTCAAGGCAAATACCGAATTCAAAATTCAGTTTGGTGCCAGAACTTCTGCCACGGGTCCTAAATATTGGATCCTTGAATATCTTGACGGCACAATTTGGAAGACTGTAGGAACATGTTTGGAATCCACAGACATAACTAAAGGCGAGAATGTGACATATACTCATGCAATGAACGCTGACGGACAGACAAATGTTATAGTAGATGAGACGTTTGTAATCACCAAAAACATGGAAAAACTTCAGGTCCGTTTCCGTTGCGTTTCTAATTGGCAGGCAAATGGACAAGGCGTGCTTACGAAGAGGAATGGCGGCTCGGCTCGTCTTTCGATTAATAGTGGCGCGTCTTCCTCCGCTCCTGTAACGGCTCCTCAACCAAGCATTCTTATAACTAAAATGGGAGATGGGAACGCATCCGAGGATCCTGAGCCGGAGTATGCGGATATTGAATTGTCAAGCCCTCTGCTGACATTCGAAGGAACCCCGGAATCCTCTAAAGTCTTGAAGGTTGTATCCGATCATGACTTCTCAGTGAAATCTAATGTTAATTGGTTGTCATTCAGTGTCGTTGAGGGAACGGCTCACACTCCTGTCGAAATAGAGGTCACGTGTGAGCCAAGTGATTTGTCATCTCTGCGTGAGGGTAAAATCATAGTGACTTCGGCCGATTCCAACGTTGAGGTTTATGTTGTTCAGTCAGCCGCCGGCGGAGAACTTGACCCGCTGATCAGCATCTCATCAGGCAACAGCGTCGAGGTTCTTGGACAGGGCGCTGAGTTCACGGCCAAGATTCAGGCAAATGTCGCTTTTGAGACTGAGATCAAAGATTCTTGGATATCCGAGGTTGAGGTTCCTGCCACAAAGTCCGTCGTCGAGACAACATTCAAGACATTCAAGGCTGAAGCGAATCTCACCGGCGCTGACAGAATCAGCTATATTAGATTCTTCAAAGATAACATCGAGTCCGTCCTAACCGTAAGGCAGGCCAAGTTCGAGCCGAGCGTCACTGTTACCTACAAGGGTGTCAACACCATAGCCGGCATCGGGGAGACCAGAAATTTCAAGATTGTCTCCAATGTGCCGTTCACGGTAAGTGCACCATCGTGGATTAAAATGCCAGTGACTGATGTTTCAGTCGCAGGTACATATCCTGTGGACATTGTCTTTGAGGCCAATTCTGGTGCTGCGAGAACCGGTCAGGTCATCTTCCGGAACGATGAGTATAACTACACCTATAAGTTCGACATCGTCCAGGCAGAAGCCGATGTTTGCTTCTTTGATGATTTCGGATGGCTCCAGCCGATCCTTGATGCCTACAATGTAGCCACCGGCAAGAAGATCGGTGACACTATCGGCAAAAAGAAGGATGACAATGCAGTCAACATTTACGGCTCCGCCTTGAAGCCATTCGTCCCTGACGCTCTGGCCGCTGCCGGCTACGAGGATATGAATCCATCCCTTGAACTTATCTATCTTCAGGATAAGTACTTGAAATTCAGTAAGACAGGCGGAAATAACACGTCCTTGAGGCTTCCTGGGCTACCTTTGACCTCGGCCACCGATGTCACCATCGAGTTTGACCATGCGTCGATGGTTCAGGCCTCAGGTAAAGTTGATGATGCCAATGTGGTTGTTGTCATCGAAGGAGACGGTCAGTTCGAGAACGGAACCAAGTACAGTGATGTTCTGAAGATCGACCAACCGAAGGGTACATACTGCTGGACTCACTCGTCAGCCAGGATCAAGGGTGCTACCGCCAGCACCAGACTTGTGGTTGTCATGTACCGTGTCCTTAAGAAGGACGACAACGGTAGCTACACCGGTGAATATAACTACAAGGTTAGCGGCGCTGGTCGAATCTTCATCGACAACATCAAGATATCCAAGTAACCTATATAGGGCAGTAATAATTAAAAAGCGCTTCTGGAATTAGTTCAGGAGCGCTTTCCCATTTGTGATTAAGTTGGTTAAAAGCGGAGCCGGATGTCCGTGTCCGCCCTCAGCCCGCTTTTACTGAATTGCCTCAATCTGCTCCTTGGAAAGTTTGGTGTACAGCTTGATCTGCTCAATCGGCATTCCACTGGTAAGCAGAGCCTTGGCCACGTCTAGTCTGCCTTCAATCATTCCTTCGGCCTTTCCTTCGGCCTTCCCTTCAGCCTTCCCTTCAGCTTTTCCCTTGGCCATTCCCTTGGCCAAACCCTCAGCCATACCTTTAGCCATACCTTTAGCCATACCTTCAGCCATACCTTCAGCCATACCTTTAGCCGTCCCGTCAGCAATCCCCTTTGCCTCTCCGTCGGCGTATCCTTTCTCGAAGCCCTTGCGCTCGGCGAATTCCCGCTGCGCCAGAATGTCCCACTCGTTCATCTTGTCAATCTCGTATTTAAGTTTCTTATCCTTGTCGAACGCCGCGACCTCGCACGCCTCGGCGAGCCGTCTGGAAATTCCTCCGGCCTCCTCGATCCATTCGGGGACCCTTTGGAAGCCCTCACTGTTCCTGAATATGTAGAACAGCCTGTCGAACTCCGTCACGCACTCCTCCAGCGTCTTGGTGAACAGCGTCATCTCCACAAAGATAATACTAATTGTCTGATTCGCAACCATTCCGGTGCGTCTTTCTGTGAACTGCCAGTACGAGATGAAGTGGTCGGTGTCCCAGAGGGACTCGTCGTCGTGCTTCAGGTGATAGTTCAGGAACGACACCACATAGACCGGACGTAGTCCCTTGTATCGTTCCCCGTCCGACAGTTCAAGATGGTAGAGCCCCGACGCGTAATAGACGCACCTTTCGAAGAAGTTGTCCTCCTCGGCGGCCTGCATCTCCACAACAAAAGTTCTGCCTGATTTGTCACGGCAGACCAGATCCAGCACTGTCTTTTTCCCATAGGGTACATCCCGCCGCTGCTCGCGGTCGGAATATTCGGTGATGTCATCGATTCTGGCCTCTGAGGGTAGGATCATGTTCAGCACCCCGATTAGGATGTCCTTGTTGTTTTTGTCGGCGAACACCGCCTTGAATCCGACGTCGCTCCGCAGGTTGACGAACGGGGCGAGTTCCTGTTTCTTTTCATTGAAATACATATGGTTCAAAATTTAAATAAATATTTGAACCGCAATAATATGCACAATAAACGTAAAAAACGAAAAGAAACCTATAAGAAATATAAAAAACAGAAATTTATTCGTTAATACCACTAAAGAAACCACTTCGCCACGGCTGGCAAATAACATTTCACATAAACCAAGGATTCTGAGTTGTTTTGTATGATTGCCCAACTTCCATGATTCAATTGGTCACTTCGATATGCTCAGTGACCGGAATCGGCCGACAGCCTGTTTGCGGCACCATCGTCCCGTCGCCTGTTTGTAGAGCCATCGTCCCGTCGCCGATTCGCAGAACAATTGGCCGGTTGTTGATCTTGCCGGATCATAGGCCGGTAGCTGACTTGCTGAACCATAGGTCGCTGAACTTGCCGAAGTGCCGAAGCAACTGGGCTACTTCTTGCTTATAGTCGTCAGGCAGTAAGGCCCGGAGTAAAGGACGGTGCCATTGCTGAAGAGTTTCTGTAATTCAGGGATTGTTTCCAGTCTTGACGTGCGTGTGATGATTGTCAGAGGCTTGTCGGAGGCGGAGACCGCTTCCACAAGGCGTTCCGGCTCCTTGCCGTAGTCGGTGATCTGACGGCCGATGTAGGCATCGATGTTCTCTGGTCTGTGCAGGAAGACCGTGGCGACATCGGTGCCTTCGGGAACCTTCGAGCAGATGGAGCCGTAGCCGATGTACGGATTGATGTCCTTGACGACCGCCGAAGCGGAGAACACCGCGAGGAAAAGACCTGCACCCAAAAGGAGTGCGGGAATATTCCAGACTTTCCGTTTGAGCAGGAACCATATTCCCTGAATATTCGCCAAAGTCAGAAGAATTATGCCGTTGATTATCGGGGCTTCGAGGGCGAAAGGATATTCAGTCAAAAGGTCATTGAGAGCTGGGATTTTGACAGCCCCGAAAAGAACCGGCAATGCGGCCAAACCAATGACTGTGAATATGATCGAGAATATTCCTGCACCCCATCGCATCCATCCTCTCTCCCCGATGCGGTCAAGCACGATAGGAAACAGATAGACGCAGAACGGGAAGACCGGCACGAGGTAGATCGGCAGCTTGGAACTGAAGGAGGACAGCATCGCGACTGTGGAGATGATCGTGCAGAGGAAAAGAATCTCTAAGTCGGAACGGCCCTGTTTTGGGCAATTCGACGCATCTGATGTGTCAGAAATACCGACTTTTGACTGTGCTTGGCCGGAAGTCTCTTCAACACATGTATTCCGGACCGGCAGCAGCGAGGCGACAAACGTCCCGGCCAACAGCAGGCTGTACGGTGCCAGACACCAGATAATAGCCACGAGATAGAACCAGAACGGCTTGGCGTGGGTGAAGGCGTTGACGGCCCGCCCGACGGTCTGTTTTACCAAAAGGTTGTTGATGTACTCCGATCCGCCCTCGATCCAGACACAGCCGATCCAAAGGGCCGCAAGCCCGGCGATGATGCCCCAAGTCTTGAGACCCAAGTACTTGCCGAATCCTTTCCAGTCCCGTTTCACGGCGAGGAACACGGCTATTGACAGCGGCGGCATAAGGAGCCCCACAGGTCCCTTTGTGAAAAGGGCGAGGAATATCCACACCGGCAGCATCACGGAATCCGATCTTCGCGCTCCGTCCCCTGAGTACATCCGATAGAAGGTCCAGAGAGCCAGCACGATGAACATACACATCAGCATATCCATCCTCAGCACGATCATAGTCCCGAGGAACATAACGCAGGTCAGCGTCATTCCGGCCAGAGCCATTCTGTCCATCGCTGACTTGCCTTTCATCACCCACTTGTCCATTATCCCCGTGATGACGAACGCCGGGATCAACGAGAACATCGACAACGCAAGGCAGCTGTGATGCCCGAACAACAGTCTGCACAGCATCACAATCCAGAAATAAAGCGGTGGTTTGTCAGCGTAGGCCAGTCCGTGGTTGTAGAATGCGAATATATGTCCGTCCGCAAGGGCCTCGTTCGCTATGCTGAGATACCTCAACTCGTTGGACGGCGTGAAATCCCTTGTCAGCATCACCGGGAAAAGGCAGACGAAGGTGAAGGCGAAGACCGTCATCATAGGATGGCGGGTGAATATGTTACCCTTCCCGGTCTGTGGAGTGTTGTTTCTCATCTGAATATTCTTTTTTGCCTGATCCAAGGATCAGATTCCTTATGTAAACCACAAACCCGAACATCTGGCCGAGGATCAGTACCGGGTCAAGCCGGATGATGCCGTAGATGATGATCATCCCGGAACCTACGATGCTGATGATCCAGAATCCCCTCGGAAGCACGGATGTATGCCAGTGGTGTGAGAAGGCAAACTGATAGACGAACCGCAGCGTGAACATCAATTGACCGGTTGAGCCGAACACCACAAGCCACACCGGAATGTCGCTGTTGCGGAAGAAGTTCTGTGAATATCCCCGGGCGTCCTTGAACAGAAGCATGGCGGCTACAAACGGAAGAGCTGCCAGCAGAACTCTTGTGAGGATCTTCATACGGTTCCATATCCCGTTGGCATTCAGGTTCCAAAGATAGATGAAGTAGGCGATGAACTGTCCGAGGATGATGGAGAAATCATTCCTCAGGACTCCGTAGATGAACATCAGGCACGCTCCGATCACGCTGAAGATCCAGTAGGACACCGGGGAGACCGATTCATGAGCCATCTCGGATTTCAGCCATTGGAGCGCTGTCCTCAATCCGAAGAATGTCTGGGCGGAGAAACCCAAGGTGAAGGTAAGCCAGACGGGGATGTTGTCAAACATATTCCGGAAGATTAATTTCGCTCATCGTTGACATTGTCTTCCCCACGGAGTAGTTGATGTACCGTGGCTTCATCCACCTGTAGGCGAAGCAGTCCGCGAACGGTCCCCAGAGCCTGTTCCAAAGATGAAACTTGGATGTGCCGGCCGTACGTGGGAAATGCCTTACCGGCACCTGGCCGAAACTTCCGCCTTCCTGAAGCAGGATCAGAGCCGGCAGGAACCTGTGCATTCCCTTGAACATCGGGATCTTCTTGGCCGCGTCAGTGCGGATGATCTTGAGGGGGCAACCGGTGTCCTTCGCCCCGTCGTGAGTCATCATATTCCTGAATCCGTTGGCGATTTTGGACTGGATCCGCTTGAACGCCGTGTCTTTGCGGTTCGTCCTGTAGCCAGTCATCAAGGTGTGTTCCTTCATTCCGTCCAGCAGCAGGTTGAAATCCTCCGGTGTGGTCTGAAGGTCAGCGTCCATATAGCCGACATATTCAGAGAAGGCATAGTCGAATCCGGCTTTTATCGCGGCGCTGAGTCCGGCGTTCTTTGAGAAGCTGATGTAGAAGATGTCTTTGTTGCGGGAGCAGACCTCCTGGATCAGTTTGAGGCTGCCATCTTTAGAACCATCGTCCACGAACAGCGCGCAGGTCTTGACCTTGCTGACAGGAATGAACTCGGTCAGAGCCTTTTCCAGATTGTGGATATTGTCCTCCTCGTTGAAGACAGGCACCACAATGGTTAGAGCATATTCAGATGTCCTGTTCATATTTGAATATTAACTTGATTTCTTGTAACTGATGATCGCCCAGCTTCCGAACGCGGCCGCGAAGCCGCACAAAGCGAGGAACTGAGGAATCATATCCACTAATTTACTACCTTTCAGGTAAACAAGACGCATCACCTCAATGAAATATTTAAGAGGATTGACGATTGTTATGGCCTGAGCCCAGTCCGGCATACTGCTGACCGGAGTGAACATTCCTCCCATCAGGAAGAATATCATTATGAAAAAGAACCCCACGAACATCGCCTGCTGGATGGTCGAGGCGTAGTTCGAGATCACGAGCCCCAACCCGGACACCACAAGAATATATACTCCGGTGAAAAGCATAAGTGTCCAGATGCTGCCGGCCGGGGCTATTCCATAGATGACTTTGGCGAGCAGCAGACTTAAACCCATTATCACGATGCCGATGATCCAGAGCGGGATCAGCTTTGCCAGAATGAATTGGAACTTGCCTACCGGGGTGACGTTGATCTGCTCGATGGTGCCGCTTTCCTTCTCGCCCACGATGTTGAGGGCCGGGAAGAAGCCGCAGATGATTGTCAGAAGCATCACCATCAGCGCCGGCACCATAAACACCTTATAATCAAGCGACGGGTTGAACTTGTAGAGCGGGCTCACCGAGAATGAAGGAATATCCTGCCCTGCGGAAGTGACCTTCACCTTCTCTGAATATTCCCGCAGAGCCGTTGATCCTGAGATCATTGACACCATATAGGACGAACCGAGCGTGCCTTTGGTGCCGTTCACGGAGTTCGCGGCGATCTGGATCTGCGTGCCTTGGCCGTTCACAAGATCCTTCTCGAAGTTCTGAGGGACCACGAATATCATGTCCGCCTCGTCGGAATCGACCTTGCGCAACGCGTCAGGGTAGGAGTCCGATGTGCCGGAGATGTTGAAATAGGCCGATCCTCCGATCTCTGCCACAAGCCTTTGCGACAGCGGACTATGGTCGTTGTCAACCACATCCACACGAACGTTCTTGATTTCCAGGTTCGCCGCCCAAGGGAAGATCAGCATCGCCATCAGCGGCAGCGCCACCAGCATCCTCGGGATGATCTTGTTCCGAGCCAGCTGCTTGAACTCTTTTTCTATGAGGAACGATAACATATTCTTAAGCTAATCTTGTCTTGAAATTCTTGACACTCAATGCTATGAGTATGACTGTGATGAGGGACAGCACTCCGATTTCCGGCAGTGTGTAGCTTAGCGGCGTGCCTTGGATCATTATCATCTTGATCGACTGGATGTACCAGCGCGCCGGGACGATCGTGGAGATCCATTGCAGGATACGTGGCATACTCTCAATCGGGAATATCAGTCCGGACAGCAGCATCGTCGGCATCATCAGCCCCATTCCGGAGGCTATCATCGCAGCCATCTGGGTCTCGACCATAGTCGAGATCAGAAGCCCCAGGCACAGTGTGCAGATCAGGAACAGGACCGAGACCAGAGCCAGCGAGAACAGGCTTCCGGCGATCGGTACGCCCATCACGAACACTGCGCAGACAATGATCAGCACCAGATCGAAGATTGACAGCACCAGATACGGAATCGCCTTGGCGATGATGATCATCATCGGGCTTATCGGGGAGGTGAGCAGCACTTCCATCGAGCCGGTTTCCTTTTCCCGGACAATCGCTACGGCTGTCATCATCGCGCAGATCAGCATCAGAATCAAGCCCATAACTCCAGGCACGAAATTATAGGCGCTCTTGCCCTGGGGGTTATAGAGCATTCTGATGACCGGGGTGATCGCCGCTCCTGCCATTCCGCTTTTCTCGGCGATCTCCTGCTGGCAGGTGGCCAGGATGTTGGCGGCGTAGGCCGTGATCATCGAGGCCTGGTTCGGATCCGTCCCGTCGGCGATCAGCTGCACGGACGCTTCTCCGTTAAGTACATCGTTCGAGAAGTTGTCGCTGAAGACCATCACAAGGCTGGTCTTGCCTTCTCTGAATATGTCGTTGATCCGGTCGATGTCTGTGATCCTTTCGCTGACGTTGAAATATTCACTGGCATTCATCCGTTCGATGATGCGTGTCGTGAGTTCGTCATTTACAGGGTCGAACACGGCCACGGAGGCGTTGCGCACCTCGGTGGTGATGGCGAATCCGAACAGCAGAAGCTGCGCGATCGGCATCCCGACAATGATGAGCAGAGTCCACCTGTCTCTAAGGATATGTCGGAACTCCTTCTGTATGAACGCTGATAATGATTTCATCTTACTCTCCGTTTCTTTTGGCTTCTCTTGCAAGACGGCGGAACACCTCGTCCATGCTCTCCGCTCCAAAACTCTGCTTCAACGCGGCAGGGGAGTCCAAAGCCTTGATCTGACCGTCCACCATAATCGAGACGCGGTCGCAATATTCAGCCTCATCCATATAATGAGTGGTCACGAATATGGTGATTCCGTCATCGGCCGCCTTGTAGATGAGTTCCCAGAACTGCCTTCTGGCCACCGGATCGACTCCTCCCGTCGGTTCGTCCAGAAAGACGATTCCGGGCCGGTGGAATATCGAGACCGAGAACGACAGTTTCTGTTTCCAACCAAGTGGAAGTTCCTTGACCATCGTGTTCTTCTCGGAACTGAAATTCAGCTCATTAAGGAGTACGTCAGTCTTCTCCGCGATCTCCTTGCGGCTCATTCCGTAGATTCCTCCGAACAGCACCAGATTCTCCTTCACGGTCATATCCTCGTAGAGTGAGAACTTCTGGCTCATGTAGCCGATGTGTTTCTTGACCATCTCCGGCTGCCGCGCGATGTCGTAACCTGCCACGGTTCCGGTCCCGGATGTCGGCTTGCTCAGGCCGCAGAGCATCCTCATCGCCGTGGTCTTTCCGGCTCCGTTCGCTCCGAGGAATCCGAACACCTCGCCGTGATACACATCGAAAGAGATGTGGTCCACGGCCGTGAACGTCCCGAAACGCTTTGTCAAGTTCTCTGTATGAATTACTTCCGTCATCATATTCTCATAAAGCAATCTTCCACGGACGGTCGGATCGCATTTATTTCCACATTATTGTGTTTCCTGTCCTGCAGGAACTTCCTGAGGTCGTCCTTGCTGAATCCATCCCCCGTGGAAAGGTGCACGGATTCTCCGAACGAGAAGGCCCTGATCGTTCCTGAATATGCCCGCAGGTCTCCCAGCAGGGCGTGCATCCTGTCAGATCGGACTGAATATAACCTGTCCGGGAACTCCGCTATGATGCCAGCCGGACTGTTGACTGTCAGGAACTTCCCGTTCCTTATGAGGGCTATCCTGTCGCATCTTCCGGCCTCGTCCATATACGGGGTCGAGACCAGAATCGTGATCCCGTCGTTCTTCAGCCTTCCGAGCATATCCCAGAACTCCTTTCTGGAGACAGGATCCACACCGGTCGTCGGCTCGTCCAGAAACAGGACCTTCGGCTTGTGGATCAGTGCGCAGCAAAGGGCCAGCTTCTGCTTCATTCCACCGGACAGCTTTCCGGCCATCCTTGCCTTGAACGGCTCGATCTGCTTGTAGATGTCCTCTATCAGGTGGTAGTTCTCATCTATCGTCGTGCCGAACAGCGTTGCGAAGAACGTCAGGTTCTCTTCAACCGTAAGGTCTTGGTACAGAGAGAACTTTCCTGGCATATAACCGATGACCTTCCTGATCTCGCGGTAATCCTTCACGGTGTCGAGTCCTTCGACCTGAGCCGATCCGCTGTCCGGTACCAGCAGGGAGGTCAGCAGGCGGAACAGCGTGGATTTCCCGGCTCCGTCCGGGCCGATGATCCCGAATGTCTCACCGTGCCGGACATCGAGCGAGACCCCGCCCAATGCCTTGACCTTGCCGTAGGACTTCACAAGCCCTTCGGCCAGTACCGCTGATTCTGTCAATGAACCGTTCATCATCAGAATTTGACTTCTCCGTACATTCCAAGTTTAATCAGGCCGTCATTTTTCACGGCGATCTTCACGGCATAGACAAGATTAGCCCTCTCGTCCCGTGTCTGGATGGTCTTCGGAGTGAATTCCGCCTTGTCAGAGATCCAGATGAGCGTGCCGTCATATTCCTTTCTTCCGGACGTGCATTGATCAGCATAGACCTTGACCGCCTGTCCGAGTTTGACATTCGTCAGCTGGTCGGCGGTGATGTAGGCGCGGAGTCTGATGTGGTCCAGATCAGCAACCTTGAACAGTGCCCGTCCCTGCACGGCGAGTTCCCCTTCTTCTGAATATTTTGCCAGGATGGTTCCGCTTACCGGACTGGTTATGACGCATTTGTGTATTTTGTCCTCAAGCTGCATAACTTGCGCCTCAAGGGCGTCGGCCTGTCCAGAGACATTGCTGTTTGTGTTCTGAAGGCTTTCCTTCTGGGCGGCCAGTTGGCGTTCGAGGATGTCAAGCTGGGCCTGGATGTCCTCAACCTGCTTGCGGTTCGACGCTCCGGCCTGTTCCAGTTTCGTGAACCTGTCCAGTTCCTGTCTCTGTTTGGCGATCTGGCTTTCCAGGGCGGCTATCTGTCTGGAAATGTTCAGTCTGCCGCTCCCGACGGCCCTGCGGCTGGCCTCCAGCTGGATTTTGCTGAGGTAAAGCTGCACGGTGTCGATGCACCCGACAACGGCTCCGGCTTCCAGTCGGTCTCCCTCCTGGAGATCCAGACTCATAATCTTTCCGTTTCCCTCGGCGGAGACTGTAACCTCCGTCGACTCAAAAACTCCCGAGGCATCGTAAGCCTTGTTCCCTTTCCCGCAGGA
>OIXU01000030.1_pt1 | contig 41146 bp, 26 predicted proteins | sample 1587921 | NCBI WGS metagenome assembly OIXU01 (sample SAMN03283238) | human gut metagenome | biome: human-associated habitat; material: feces | host: Homo sapiens | place: Peru | collected 2012
GTTTGAGTTAACTGAAAACGTAATAAACAACAATCATCAAATCAAAGCAGTGAAGATGGCTTTCGACCGGCTAGACCTCGCCGGGGCGGCGGCCTAAATCACTTGCGAAACTTGAGTTTAAATAAGTTGGCAAATGGTGGTGCTCAGCAAAATCTGAACTCTTTAATAATCAAGAAGTATAAAATAGTTTTGCCTTCGTTGGATGTTCAACATCACATAGCCTCCATCCTTTCCACATATGATACTTTGATAGAGAACAATACCAAGCGCATCCATCTTTTGGAGAAAATGGCGGAGAACCTGTATAAGGAATGGTTCGTCCGCTTCCGCTTCCCTGGACATGAAAAGGTAGAAATGGAGAATGGACTGCCGAAAGGGTGGAAGTACTTTAAGATAGAAGAGTTGTGCGAGATAAACAAGTATACACTCAAAGTTACTAATGCACCTAAAGAAATATTATACCTGGATACAGGTAGCATTACTTGTGGTAAAATCTCTGAGTTAGAATCTGTTCCATTTGTGGATGCACCAAGTAGGGCGAGGAGACTGGTAAGGCATAATAGTATAGTTTATTCTACAGTCCGTCCAAATTTGCAGCATTATGGTATATTGAAAACTCCTGCCTCTAATATGGTAGTGTCTACAGGTTTTGTAGTATTGGATTGTAAGTATGATATTGCCAATATAGTATATTTGGCATTGGCTCATCCTTCGGTATATAAATATTGCTCTTTAATAGCTGATTGCGCTGTAGCGACATATCCGTCTATAAAGCCAAAAGAAATTGGGAAAATATCAATAGCATTGCCACCGATGGATGTTGCAATAAAATGGAACAATAGATTGGAGTGCTTTTATCGTACAAAACAAAATCTCCAACATCAGAACACCCTCCTCGTTCGCCAGCGAGACCTCCTTCTCCCCCGTCTGATGTCGGGTAAACTTGAAGTCAAACCATAAAACGAAACGGAATGAAATCATTCATCAGCGAGGATAGCATTGAGAGGGCGATCTGCGACCGTCTGTCTCTTCGGGAATATGGATGGGAAAGGATCGAGTGCGATCCGAGTCCGGATGCTATGGATGAGGTGTCGGCGACGGGACGCGCCAATTCCTCGGAGTGCATCCTGCCTGAGATATTGCTGTCCTCCCTGAAGCGGATTAATCCACAGATCGGAGAGGATTTATTGAAGGATGTCGTTCGGGACTTCCGCAAGGACTACACCGGCACAGATATGATCGACACGAACTATCGGTTATACAATCTGGTACGCAACGGAGTCAAGGTGAAAGTCAACAGGAACGGCAGGGAGGACTTCGACATAGTAAGGATCATCGACTTCGAAAAGCCGGCGAACAATGACTTCCTTTGCGTCAACCAGATGTGGATCAAGGGGCATTACTGTTACCGTCGCCCGGATGTCCTGCTCTTCGTGAACGGATTGCCGATGGTGTTCATTGAACTGAAGAACTCCACGGTCAAGATTGAGGAATCCTACAACAAGAACCTTGTGTCATACCGCAAGGATATTCCCAACATCTTCGCGTTCAACCAGATTTGCGTGCTCAGCAACGGAATGCAGACCAAATTGGGAGCCTGGAGCAGCGGCTACGAATTCTTCTTCGAGTGGCTGCGTGTCGATGACGAGAAGGAAAAAATTGACAGAAAGGAGATTGAGGAGCACGGGCTCTCGGTCACGAACCTTATCGATGGTCTATTGCGCAAGGATCGGTTGATCGATTACATCGAAAACTTCATATTCTTTGACAACAAACGTGTCAAGATCATCGCCAAGAATCACCAGTTCCTCGGTGTCAACAATCTTATGAAGAGCGTGGAGAACCGTGAGAAGCTTGACGGCAAACTCGGTGTGTTCTGGCACACGCAAGGTTCAGGCAAGAGCTATTCGATGGTGATGTTCGTGAGGAAGGTTAGACGCAAGCTGCCTGGCAACTTCACATTCCTCGTCATCACAGACCGTGAGGACTTGGACGCGCAGATATACAAGACTTTCGTTCGCACCGAGGTCATCGGGGCAAAGGAGGAATGTCAGCCGAAAGACTCAACCCAGTTGCGGGACTTCCTCAGAAGCAACAAACCGATGGTTTTCACGCTGATACACAAGTTCCAGTACGACAGGGCCAAGAAATATCCCCTGCTGTCTGACCGCGATGACATCTTTGTTCTCGTGGACGAGGCGCACCGCACCCAGTACAGGCAGCTTGCCGAGAACATGCACACCGGTCTGCCGAACGCAGGCTACATCGCCTTCACAGGCACGCCGCTCTTGGGCAGCAAACGACTGACCAATCAGTGGTTTGGCGATTACGTATCGGAATACAACTTCGCCCAAGCCATCGAGGACGGCAGCACGGTGCCACTGTTCTATAGCCGCCGTGTACCGGAGGTGGGTTTGACAAATGATTGGCTGGACTCCGACATCGACCGGATATGCGAGGACGAGAACTTGAACGGCCGGGAGAAAGAACTCTTGGAGAACTCATCCTCACGCATAATGGAGGTCATAAAGCGGGACGAGCGCCTTGACCGCATCGCTCGTGACATCGCACATCATTTCCCTCGCCGTGGATTCTTGGGTAAGGGTATGGTGGTGAGCGTGGACAAATACACCGCCGTGAGGATGTACGACAAGGTACAGAAATATTGGGCGGAAGAGAAGAGGATGCTCGTGAAGGAACGCAACGTCGCCAACACATCGGAGGAGCTGGAGAAAATCAATGCCATACTCGACTATATGAACAAGGTGGAGATGGCGGTGGTCATCAGCAAGGAAGACGGTGAGGAAGAGAAGTTTGCCGCCCAAGGACTTGACATTACGATGCATCGCAGGAAGCTGGAGGCGATCACGCCGGACGGCAAGGACATCGAGGACCGTTTCAAGGACAAGGACGACCCGCTGAGCCTGGTCTTTGTATGCGCTATGTGGCTGACAGGTTTTGATGTGCCGTCGCTTTCCACCCTCTATCTCGACAAGCCGATGAAGGGGCACACCTTGATGCAGGCAATAGCCCGCGCCAATCGAGTGTTTCCCGGCAAAACTTGCGGAATCATAGTGGATTACGTGAATGTGTTCAAGTATATGCAATTGGCTCTTTCCGACTATGCTTCCACAAGCGGCAGTCAAGAATATCCAGCCAAGGACATCGCGCGGTTGATTGACAGCATCGATCAGACCATTATGGAGTGTGACACATTCTTGCAGTCGCTTGGTGTCAAACTGGTGGACATCATCGCCGAGGGCGATACCCTTGACCGGCTAGAAATGTTCCGCAAGGCTTACGACCGCATCTTGGAAAAGGACGAGTGGAAAGACCGCTTCAAGGTGCTGACCAATCTGTTGCAGAACCTCTATGACGCGGCTAAGCCTGAAATCTTCGAGCGAGGTTGGCACAACGAGATGTTCGCGCCCTTGGCCTATCTGAACGGCTTGTTCTGCAACCAGATAGATGACGAGAAATTGCGCCGTGCAAAGCAACGGATGTCGGAGACCCTGGATCAAAGCGTGACCGCTTACGACACCGGCGGAGGAATGTTTGAGGATCCTGATTGCCGCGATCTTTACCGCATTCATCAAGGCAAGGTCATCGACCTGAGCAGACTGGATGTGGACGCTATCCGTAAAGAGATAAAGTCCACTCCTTACAAGGCCGTGGAAATAGACAATCTACGTTCGTTTGTTGAAAAGACGCTTGAGCAGATGATAGGCAAAAACGTCTCAAGAGTTGTCTTTTCCCAGCGTTACAAGAATATAATAGACAGGTACAACGCTGGCGGCAGCGAGAATGAGGATTATTATGAACGACTTCAACGCCAACACCGAAGACCACTCCGACAACCTCGACAAGAACACTGAGGAGTTCTTTTAATGAATATGCCGCCTCTACCAAATGAGGTGACAACTGAATATGAAAAGAGGGTGACCTTTCCGGTCATCCTCTTTTTATGTGACAGAAAACGTACAGCAGAAGGCCTTAGTGTGTACCAAATGGACTAAGACCTCATTCACACATCGGCTTGACCATTGATGTCTCATGATGAGACTTCCAGTTTCATTCAGGACACCCAACGATGACTTTTTCAAGTGCGTTCATAGTTTCCTATATACAAAATCCCTCCTCTTTTGAATGTTTTATTTATTTTTGCATATCGGACTATAAACAGATAAGCAGATATGGCATTGGACATAGGAAAACAGGCAGTCGGAGGAGGACGTGAAGCAGAATGACAATCATCACCCTTTTGATTTCTTTGTTGACCGTCAGTTCGGCGGTCAAGCCTCTTTCACCGGATAACCAGACCTTGCTGAATGAGATTGTCAATAAGTTCGACAGTCTGGAGGTCTATGAGAACCGTAAATTAGCGGAAATCAGGATGAAGAAGGATGCGTGCGAAAAGCTTGAGGGACGCGAACAGATGGAAGCGTGGCTGGATGTGGCATACGATTACAGCTACTTCGATTCCGACTCCACTATCGCAACCCTTGAGCATGTTAAACAATTGGCATCTGACGCATCCGACAATTATATGGCGGTCAAGACGGCTGTCCGTATCTCACGAATTTTGACGACTCTCGGATACTATAAGGAAAGCAGCGACATAATCGAATCCATAGACAGGAAATCCATCCCCAAGACACTCTTTTTCGAATATTTCGAAGCTCAGGAGTTTCTTTGTTATGAGCTTTTCCACGTTGACGGTTCACGACTCGAATTTCAGGACATGTACGAGGGGAAGTACCGATCATATATGGATTCGGTCATTTTTTACGCACCGGAGAATTCTGAATACGGACTGCGCTCCCGGGAAAAGAAGGATCTGATGCTCAATGACTATGACAATGCAATGCAGTGCAACCTCAAAAGAATGGAACTCGCAACGAAAGGCTCAATAGCCGAGTCGTTCGTCTTCTACGAAAGGAATCTGATATATGAGAAAATGGGCGGGCATGATGAGGAACGCCTGTATTGTCTTTTGAGGGCGGCCATCATTGACCTGGAAAACTCCAATCAGGATGTCGCCGCATTCACCAGAATCGCATATATGCTGCGAAACTCTGTGGATGCCAGGATTCTTGACAAGTTTTCCGACTATTCCTACTCTTCGATGCTCAAGTTCCGCTCCAGGACACGAAGGATTTTGGGAATGGACGTAATTGTGGAGACGGACAGGCTGCTGCGCCAGCAGATTTTGAAGCAAAAAAGGCAACTTACGCTGAGTCTGCTGCTCCTTTCTGCCCTTGCAATGCTTCTTGCCGCAGTCTTATGCTATACGGTTGCACTCATACGGAAGGGCAGAATTCTTACTCTCCGGCTGGAGCGTTCCAATCGCATTTCCAACGGTTACATAGCCAGTTTCTTCCAGCTCTATTCCTCCTACATCAACCGGCTCCTCGCTTTCCGCGGTCGCATAAACACCAGCCTCAGACGTGGCGACACCGACTATGTAATCGAGCTTACTAATCCGTCCCGCGACATAACAAACGAAGAACTCAGGCATATGTACGACAGTTTCGATTCAGCATTTCTCGATATATTTCCGACTTTTGTGGAAGATTTCAACTCCCTTTTGAAACCGGAGTGCCACATTGTTCTCAAGGATCGCGAGAAACTGAATACGGAGTTGAGGATATTCGCAATGATAAAGCTCGGGGTAACAGAAAGCGCAAGGATTTCTGAACTTCTGCACTACTCCATAAAGACTGTTTATAACAAACGGTCCGGTATAAACCCGAAGCTCGCCATTCCGAAAGAAAAGTTCGAAAAAATGCTCAGAGAGCTGTAAATATCGCTAAATAATGACAAAAATACATTTCCCTGGTTCGACTTGTTCGAATCGGGGAATGTTTTGATATTCAATAAAATAACATTTCTCTATACCTACCTGTATTTCCTTTGCAGGAATTGCGGCGGAAAATGTGCTGTAATATATCGATTTAGTTTATACTTTTGCGGCGTGCACAATTATGGGACAAGCCGGATAATCCGGAGTTTCCAACAAGAAAAAAGCTAATAAACCATGTCATTCACGAAAGTAATGCAAACAGCAGTTGCGGCGCTCGTCGCCTTTCTCATCGCGGGATGTTCACCAAGTAATGAAATCCCTGTCAATCCTTCCGTGTCGGCTCCGACACGTGTAATGCTTAAGGAAAACGTAAATGTGTACCTTAAAGGTGTCGGCTCCGGCACGAGTTTCACCGTCGATTTCGGTGACGGCACCACAGTGGAGGCTGTAACTCCTTCCGCAGCAGTTCACGCCTATTCAGAAAGTGCAGACTGGAAGATAAACGTATCCTCCGAAGCTTTGGACGAAGACTTCAGTAAAACAATACGTTGTTATCCTCTGGAAGCCTTGTCTTCCGCACAACGGAATTTCAGGGACCCTTCCTGCAAGAAAATCTGGGTATTGACCCACAGGGCACATACCACTGACAAGTCAATTCCTGAGAATTCAATTCCTGCGGTAAAGGCTGCCATAGCATCCGGGGCAGAAGCTCTCGAATGCGACACCCAGCGTACAAAGGATGGTCAGATTGTGATTTGCCACGACCTTTCAATCAACAGGACAACCAATGGAACCGGAGACATACCGTCCCTGACGCTTGCGGAAATCAAATCCTACAAGCTGCTTGACCGTAACGGTAATGTCACAAACGAGACCATGCCTACCCTCGAAGAGTTCCTCAAGGCCTGCCGCGGAAAAATTTATGTGGATCTCGACTATTCCCCAAGAACGGCGTCAACTGCAGAGGTGATGGCTGTCGTGGAAAAACTCGGTATGATGGAACAGGTTTGGTTCTACTGCAATTCAGCGGAAAAATGCAAGGAGGTTCTCGCGATTTCTCCTCGTGCACACGCCTACACATGGGCAACGGCCTACGAGCCGCTCAAAGGACTTGAAGGGCCATATTTCGTTCAGTATAGCTACTCGCCTTCTTCTGGAAGCACATCTATCGGCACTGCCGTTCGCGACGGCATGCTATGCTCCGTATGTATGCTCAGCGTCCTCAACAACAAGATTCCTGAGTATGATGTGGACGGAGCCCAGCTTGACGAGCTTATTTCTGTGTTCCCGGACGTGAAGATGATAATGACTGACGCTCCGGAAAAGCTCATCAATGCCCTGTCCGAACGTGGTAGAAGGTAAGCAAACCTTAACTAAAAACTAAAAACTAATAATATCGATAAAATGGATAAGAAAAAACTTTTGCCGGTTATCATTGTCCTTACCACATTTTTCTCTGCGATCTCCGCTTTTGCCCAGGTCGCTTCAGTGAAAGGAGTGGTTGTGGACTCCAATGGAGAACCGGTAATTCAGGCCGGTGTCGTCATTGACGGAACTCAGACAGGAGTTGTCACTGACATTGACGGAACATTTGAAATCAATGCTCCCAAGGGAGCTACTCTGAACATTTCTTCAATAGGATTCAAATCGAAGAAAGTTTATGTCAGCGGCGGTGATTTGAGGATTGTTCTCGAAACGGAAGCAACCGCACTTGATGAGGTTGTGGTCATCGGTTACGGCTCCATGAAAAGGAAGGAAATGACCTCCGCCATCTCCCACATCGGCGCAAAGGACTTCAGTTCGGTCAGCAGCCTTGACGCATCAATGCTCATCCAGGGAAAAGTTTCCGGAGTGAGCGTCTCCAACACGGCGGTTGCAGATCCTAACAACATAGGAAGCATCCAGATTCGCGGTGTGTCGTCACGAAGCGCGGGCAATGGTCCTTTCGTAGTCGTTGACGGTGTTCCGGGAGGAGACCTGACCAACATCAACCCTGCGGATATCGAATCTATCGATGTCCTCAAGGACGGTGCGGCATCCGCAATCTACGGAACGCGCGGAAGTAATGGCGTCATCCTCGTCAATCTCAAAAAGGGAAGCAAGGACGGAAACATCCACACGACCTATAGCGGAACCGTGACTCTGAACGCCCCGAAGAATGAACTGGACATGATGACTGCCGAGCAGTACAGAGCGTACAGGACAGTAAATAATCCTCTCGACGACCTCGGCGCAAGTTCTGACTGGTTCAAAGCCACTACAAGATTGGGATTCAACCACTTGCACACTCTTACGGTCTCTGGAGGCAACGCGAAGACCAACTACCGTGTGACAGCCGACTACCGGTATGCACGAGGCATTGACCTGAGTTCTGACAGACGCGAGTACGGAGCAAGAGCCGGTGTGAACCACACAACGAAAAGCGGTCTCTTCACTTTTACGGCCAATCTGACTCCGAGAATCATCAAACGCAACAAGATGACAGGTTCATATTCTAATGTCCTGGTCATAAACCCGACGGCCCCTATATATGACGAAACGACCTCCAACGGATACTACCATTTCCCGTCAGGCTCAAACTATTCCAACGTGGTCGAATCCATGACGCAGGTCAAGAACGACACGGAAATAAAACTTCTTGAGTGGAATGCCGGCGTACAGATGAACCTCCTTCCGCTTTTTACTCCGACACATCCGGATTTCAGCCTCACGTCAAAGGCCACTGTTTCCGGATATGAGGTGGACAAATTCAACGGATATTTCGCTCCTTCTACAATTTCATGGCATCAGAATGACAAGATCAAGGGTGATGCATCAAGGTCGTTTGACAAAAGTTCCCAGACCAATTTCGATTGGGTGACAAATTTCAGCGCACAGTTCGGAGGCCATCGTCTCAGAGCAATGGTCGGATACAGTTATTTCTATGTCGTCAATTCCGGAATGTCCGCAAGCAACCAGGATTTCACTTCCGACGGACTTGGCTACAACAACCTAGGAGCAGGCGAATGGGCATCCAAGGAAGGACAGATTTGCCTCGGCTCATACAAGAACGACAGCAAACTCATATCATTCTACGGACGATTGAATTATGACTGGAAAGAGCGTTATCTCCTGTCCGTCTCACTTCGTCACGAGGGTTCTTCAAAGTTCGGACAGAATCACAAATGGGGCAATTTCCCTGCCGTTTCAGTGGGATGGAGAATTTCTGACGAGCCGTTTATGTCCTGGGCTTCATCTTGGCTCAACGACCTGAAGTTCAGGTATGACTATGGTGTCACAGGAAACCAGGACTTCGGCAGCTACAATTCACTCGCTACATACCGCGCATTCGGATATTACCAATACAACGGATCAAGCTTCCACGTATGGGGGCCGTCCAAGAACGTGAACACGGAACTTCGCTGGGAAAAGGGACACAACCAGAATATCGGTGTGGATTTCTCCCTCTTCAAGCACAGGCTCAGCGGTTCATTGAACTACTTCATCCGCAGGCAGTCAGACCTGTTGGGCGATTACAATGTTTCAGTTCCACCACACCTTTTCACGACGATATTCACCAATGTCGGAACACTCCGCAACAGCGGATTCGAGTTCGACATCAACATTGATGCTATAAGAAAGGAAAAATTCAACTGGAGCATCTCTCTCGTCGGAGCCACCAACGACAACCGCTTCGTAAGTTTCTCCAATGACATATATCAGGGACAGAAATACTATAATGTCTGCACGATGTCCAATCCGAACAACCCTGGATACCTCCAGAGAATCGAGGAGGGACAGCGCATCGGAAACTACTACACTTGGAGATATGCCGGAGTGGACAAGTCAGGAAACTGGCTCATATACGACCACAACGACAATATAATTCCTATTGCGGAAGGTTCTGAGGAAGACAAGTGCGTGACAGGAAACGGTCTGCCGAAGTTCACAGGCAGTATGACCCACAATTTCACATGGCGCAACTTTGACCTTGCAGTCGCATTCACCGGAGCGGCAGGATTCGACATTTTCAATGTCCATGACTTCTATTTCGGACTTCAGGGAATGACTGGAAATGTCCTCACAAAGGCTTATTCGAAGAATGCCCACATCAAGACCGGTCTGAATGTCATCACCGACTATTTCATCGAGAAAGGCGACTATCTCAAGCTCGACTATGTCACATTGGGATACTCTCTCAACCTGAACCGCAAATTCATTGACCGTTTCAGAGTTTTCGGTACTGCAAGAAATCTCTATACCTTAACCCGCTTCGAGGGCGTGGATCCTTCAACTTACGAGGTTAACGGTCTCACCCCGGGAACTTTCGGAGGTTCGTACAACTACTATCCTTCGGCATTCCAGTTTATATTCGGAGTCCAGATAGGCTTCTAAAATTATGAGAAAAATGAAAAAAATCATAAGGTTTTCGGCTATTGCAGCCGTAATTATCGGAGCAGCAGCCTGCACGGACCTCAACGAGACGGTCTATGATCAGGTGATGACCAACAACTACTATAACACGAAGGCCGACATCATACAAGCTGTATTCCGCCCATTTGAGCACGTCTATTGCAGCGAGTATGACTTCTACGAGCACGAGGAACTGACCGGGGACCATTTCATTACCCCGACAAGAGGCACATGGTGGTATGACGGAGGAAAATGGGAGATACTCCACCGCCACAACTGGAGCAGCATTGAAGACAGTTGGAGCTGGACCGGGGAGTGGAACGCCTGCTACACCGGCATCGGACAGTGCAATCTCGTACTTGACGACCTCTCAAGGCTCAATCCGTCAAAGTTTTCTCTTACGGAAGCTGAATTCGATGCGTTCAAAGGACAGCTCCGCACGATGAGGGCCTATCTCTACCTGAGGCTTCTCAACTGCTACAGGAACTGCATTCTCACCACGACATCCGATGCATCCGTAAACAATCTTCCTGAAAACAGGGTGCAGGTGTCACCGGAAAAGATGTTCGAATTCATTGAATCAGAGCTCAAAACTGGTGTAAACGACCTTCCTGCAAAGGTCGGGACATCCGGCCCGGGCTCATCTCAGGGGTCCTTCACCAAAGGCGCTGCCGCAGCACTTCTGGTGAGACTCTACCTCAATGCTGAAAAATGGATTGGTGTACCCCACTACGATGATGTGATCAGCTGGTGCCGCAGAATCCGTGAAGGTGAATTCGGGGAATACACTCTTGCCGAAAACTGGTGGGAACCGTTTGACTGGAACAATGAAACCTGCAACGAAGTCATCTTCGGATTCCCTGGCTCCTACACTACCAAAAGCTGGCACATGCAGAACGACCGCCGAACATTCTATGGACGTTCCCTTCCTTACGGCTGCGCCAACTATCTGGGTGTCGAAGGCAATGGCGAGAGAAACCCGAAATACGCTTTGTCGCCTAGCTACGACAATCAGAATCCTCGTCAGCTCTTCGACTACAAACTTGGAATGCCGTCACAGAAGTTCCAGAAATATGCCGGTGACAAACGCTGGGCACAATACAAGAACACAAGCGTGAACACACGCGAAGGAATGTTCTTCCTTGAGGGAAAAATTCCAAACTCGAAGACAGCTTCCGGCTATGCGATGAATCCTGACAACCAGTATGTAATCTATCTCCGCGACCAGGTCGGTCAGTTCTTGAACAAGGGAGAAGAAGGCATCATTGTAGGTCCAGGAAAGGAGTCAAAACTCGGTAACGGAGACTTCAACTCTTGTCTTTTCTGCGTGAAATATCCATTCTACTCATTCACCGGAGGCTACTATATCGAGTCTGACCTCACCCTCATCCGCTACGCTGAAATTTATTACTCTGAGGCAGAGGCTCTTCTCCGTACCGGCAATGCAGACGAGGCAGGAAAACTTCTCAACCAGGTCAGGAAGAGAAACTATGCCGATTTCAATTCGTCAATTGCCTACCAGCCGGAGGGCAGCGTAAAACTCGATCTGGATGAGATGCTCGACGAATGGGGACGAGAATTCATCCAGGAAGGACGCCGCAGGACAGATTTGATCCGTTTCGGAAGATTCCAGGAGGCTTGGTGGGACAAACCGAAGGATTCCGACACACATTATGAAATTTTCCCTATTTCCCGTCAGGCTCTGGAACAGAACAAACATCTCAAACAGAACCCGGGATATGAAGACATTAACAGATAAGGAAGGATAACTATGAATATCAGAAGATCATTTTTTATGACATTGGCCGCCCTTTCCCTTTTAGGAACCGGCTCTTGTCAGAAGACATATCAGATGCTTCCTCCTCCGTCAGCGTCCTCGGACGATGACAGCCTCGAAGACGAAGATTTCGGAGGAAAGAAGGAAACTGCCATATTCGTCACTCCATATGGTGAGGGAGAAATGGACGGTTCATCGTGGGAGAATGCCTTTGATGCAGACACATTCCTGGGTCTGCTTACAGACCAGACGGATTTGTCAAAGACTAAAATCTATGTCTCTGAAGGCAACTATTATATGTCGAGCGGTTCCGTTTTCGGCCCGGAAATAAGGAAGGATATCGGCTCTGTGATGGGCGGATACAGTATTCTGAGCAAAGGCACAGATGTAAGCGTCAGAGACGTTGTGAACCACGCGACAGTTTTCAGCGGCGATGTAAACAAGAACAACAGAGCCGACGAGGGAGACTGCGGACTTCTTTGCGTCTATGGAGGCAACTCGTCATTTGACGGAATCACATTCCGCAATGGCTATATCAATGAAAAGACTGCTTCCGCGCAGAAGAGCGGAGCCGGTGTTTTTGTGGACGGGGATGCCGAGACTTGGATTGAATTTGTGAATTGCCACTTCGAGAATTGCGTGAGCGCCACCACCACTAACGGCTATGCCGGAGGCGCCGCAGTCTATGTCCGCTCAGGCCAGGCAAGACTTAAAGCCTGCGAATTGAGCGGATGCTCAGGAGTTTCGAGAGGCGGTGCACTCAGATGCAACAACGACAAAGCCATACTGTTCCTCGACAGGTGCAGCATTCACGACAACAGCGTGAAAAGCGACTGGGGCTCCGGTCTGCAGCTCTCATCAGGAACAATCTGCGTCAACAATTCGACTTTCTGCTCAAACGCCGTGGGCAACAACGGAGCTGGCGGAACCGTCAATGGTGGCGGAGCGATGCTGGTCATCAACTCTACGATCATTTCCGATGACACGACTGCCGGAATACGCTGCGAGTCAGACGCAAGAAATGGTTCCTTCTTTGCCAACAACATAAGCCTGAACACAAACGGCGCGCCTGGATTCCTGCTTAACGGCAGCGGAAGGGTCGCAGTTTCAGGCGGACACAACATATTCAACAAGGTAGCCGGGGAACTCCAGTCCGCCCCTTCGGATGTCACATACGACACGGACTTGAAGCATTTCGGTTCTCTTGTGGATGGGGCATATGTTTGGGACAACTCCAAACTTTCTCTTGAGACATACGCCACAGCATCAGAACTCGATGGTTATGCACGGGAATTCAACCCTGCATCATGTTCTGTTTCAGAAATAGGTAAGGTCTTCGCAGAATGGTGTGACGGTTTTGCTGTGGACGGCCGCGGCAAGTCGAGAAATCCGGCAAAACTCCTTCCTGGTGCATACGACCCGTGCCTTGAAGGTGAAGCTTCCAAGGCTCTGCGCTTCAGCGTATCATCCGGTACTTTTTCCGGAAACACCGCCAGCCGTCCGGATTCGTTCGGCTTTATCCTCACAAACCCGAAAGGTGTTTATTCGTACAACAAGAAGATGGTTCTGCTCGGAGACGAATATGTTGCAGATGACGGAGAAACCATGCTTTGGGACGGCAAGGGTACGACTGTAACAGTCACAGCCTATGCCCCTTACGCAGCTGCGGCTGACGGTTTCGTCCCTGTGTCATGTCCAAGCAATCAGGCGACCGCAGCGGAACTCACAGCAGCAGATTTCGTGCTCTGGAAAGGCAGCGTGAACCCATCGACTGATCTCGCTGACGGCAAGATTCAGCTTAAACTCGGTCATCTCAACACAAGGCTGATTATAAAGCTCACACTGGACGGTGCGCCGATAGAGACGTCGAAAATCGCATCTCTCTCCGTAGGCGGACTGAAGGCAGAAGGAAAATGTGACCTCAATGCGGCTTCTCCTGAAGTTGTCGCTGACGGTGCCCCTGTCAATATGTTCCCTAATGTCAGAGAGGATTCTTATGAACTCATCACTGTGCCGCAGACTGCCACAACCGGCTCCCTGTCGGTCAAGGCGACTTTCAACAAACGCCAGTATGTCTGGGAATCATCGTCTGATGTGACACTCGCTCCGGGAAAGACAGCCGAGCTCACAATTAACATTTCTACAACAAAATCGGCCTCCTCCGGCCAAATGTCAATAACTATAAAATAATAGGGAAATGACTATGAAATCAGGAATATCAAAAATAACGGTCGTCCTTGCAGCGATGCTTGCATTTTCTTCTTGCGAGAAGGAAAAAGTGCAGCCTTCGTTTGACAGTGACGAACGTGCCATACGCATAATCCCGGAAATAGCTTCTCCATACACGAAGTCGAATCCGGTTACGGACGGAAAAGAAACCGAGTTCAACAAAGGAGACATGATTGCACTGCTCTGCAACGACGGTCATGTGACCTACAGACTGACAGACAAAGGATGGAAGACGACAGACAATTATTATCTGCGCTGGGGTTCCGCTCCTGTCAGTTACTCGGCATTCTACCCCGCCACGGAGGCATCGACAACTTTCGGCAACTTTGAACTCCAGTCTTCGCAGCGCACGGCTGACCGTCTTGCCGCAGCGGATTATATGACCTGCACAGTAGCAGATGCAGTCAAGACGAGTGACGGAAGCCTCCACCTGAAAATGGAACGTCAGATGTCCAAGGTCAGTTTCACTTTGTCTGGAATTGAAGGCAGCGCCCGTGTCCAGGGATTCCGCGTGTGGACCTCGACAGGATTCACCGAAGGACATCCGAACTCAGACAGGATGTACATCAGCCCACATATTGTTGCTGCGGAAGGAACAATCTCAGGACAGAACGGAACGACCTACACTGCGATTGTAGTCCCTTCTGAGGCTGACGATTCAAAGGTATTCGTCACCTTCAACTACAAAGGAAAGGACATCACATTAACCGGTGTGCCTGAGCTCAAGAAAGGCTTCCGATATGACATGAAAATAAACATCTCGGAAACCATCATCTCCATTGACACTCCTTCCGTGGATCCTTGGGACGAAAGCACCATTGTCATTCCTGGAGGCGATGCTGAGAAAGTTCCTCTGCTTCCTTACTTCGTGAAGCCGCAGGCATGTGGAACAAGAGACGGTCACTCATGGGAGAATGCAATGGGAATGACAGAGTTCCTCAATATGATCAAGCAGAAGAACGGAAGTCAGGCAGAGTCTGATGAGAATGCCGACAACGTGGACGACAGAGACTTCTACTTTACCGGCGGAACCTATTCAGTATCCCAGGTAAAAGTGGAATACTCCGGATACGGATCCAGAGTAAAATTCCGTGTGCACGGCGGCTACGACCCTGCCAGCACAGGAACAGACGTCAGCCGCAAGGGTTCTGAAACCGTATTCGACGGTGGCGGAAGCAACCGCTTCATCACCCTCGGCAACCAGACGGAACCTACGTTCGACAGCATCACTTTCACGAACTTGAAGAGCGGCGGCGACGGTTGCATCATGTTGGCAGCCGGTGGGTCCGGTGACTCCCGCGTGAACTTCACGAACTGCACATTCAAGAAATGTACGGCATCCGGCGGACAGAATCCGATAATTATGGTCAGGAAGGGACTTGCAAAGCTTGACAACGTAATCTTCGACGCTTGTCGTGCGGAAGGCGGTGTACGTGGTCTCATACGTCTCGCCCAGAAAGAGAGCAGGGTCTATCTCAATGCATGTACCTTTGTCAACAACACTTTTGGCGGAGGCGGTTTCGGCCTGCTCGTGCATCTCAATGATGTCGGAGGCAACATTTGTCTTCACAATGTAACCTTCGCCGGAAATGACAGCGGCTGCGGTGCGACCGGAGCCGTGAACGGAACCGGAGGAATGCTCATCGCGTCAAGCACAATCGTCGCATCCAATGCAAATCCTGCCATCCGCTGCGAATCAGACCCGAAGAGCGGCTCACGCCTAGTCAACAGCCTCATCATCCAGGAGCAGGACAGGACAGCCATAGACATGTCGTCTTCCGGCAGAAAGCTGAAATCTCTCGGCGGCAACGTGATTGTCGGAAGCATCAATGTCAAAGACCAGTATGAGTCTTCAACAAATGATGACACCTTTGCCAACAGGGCAGCCGCAGCGGCACTTTCCCTCTCTTGGAACTCAGGTTCAAGGCACTACCTCTGGAACGGCAGCACAACACTCACGAAGTTCACGCTTGAACAGCTCCGTACTGCAATAAAGTCATACAGCAACACCAACACCGGAAAGCTATATGCCGGTTCTACTGAGGTATATGACGGCAGCAAGGCAGGTGAGGACTTCCTCGGCTGGCTCGACAGCATCAATGCTTTCGACATCTACGGAAACAGTTCGGCCGTATGGCCAGGTTCATATCAGGGCAACTGATTCCGGGCTTGACTATGCACTGACACATTGATCACTAACTGAAAGTGGCTGATTCCACACAGCGGTCTCAGCCACTTTTATAATGACAAAACATATGAAATTCAGAACAATTCTATTAATTGCGTCAATTTCTTTTTTCATAACATCCGCATGTGCACCGAAGACATCGGAGTGGACGGGATGGACAAACCCGCTTTTCGAAGGACAGTATGCAGACCCGGAGGGAATAATAATCGATGATGAACTGTGGATATATCCCACAGCATCGCATCCTTTTGAGGAACAGCTCCATATGGATGCATTCTCCTCCAAAGACCTCAAGACATGGACCAAGCACAGCAACATCATCACAGACAAAGAGATAAGCTGGCTTCACAAGGCTCTCTGGGCTCCTGCCATCGTGAACAAGGACGGAAAGTTCTACCTTTTCTTCGCCTGCAACGATGTTCATGAGGGAGAAACAGGAGGCATAGGTGTAGCCGTGTCCGACAAGCCCGAAGGCCCTTTCCGCGACCTCCTCGGCAAGCCACTTCTTAACGACATCGTCAATGGGGCACAGCCAATCGACCAGTTCGTCTATCAGGATCCGGCATCCGGAGATTGGCTGATGTTCTACGGCGGCTGGGGCCACTGCAATCTCGTCCGGCTCTCCGATGACTTCACATCCATTGTTCCTTTCGAGGACGGAACTCTTTTCCGTGAGGTCACACCTGAAGGTTATGTAGAGGGACCGTTTATGATTCAGCGTAACGGAAAGTTCTACTTCATGTGGAGCGAAGGAAGCTGGCGCAAGGATAACTACCGTGTCGCCTACTCCATTTCCGACACTCCTTACGGTCCGTTCGAAAGAGTAGGTACTATTCTTAAAGGCGACACTGAGCACGGAACAGGCGCCGGACATCACAGCGTAGTGCGACGTGGCGACAATTACTACATTATCTACCATCGCCATCCGCTCAATACCACCGACGGAGACAACCGCGTAGTCTGCATTGACCGTCTCGAATTTGATGAAAACGGCTTCATCATTCCGGTAAAGATGTCTTAAAAAAGGAGAAAGTTTTTCGTAACTTAGTAAGCTTAAAAAATAAGTTGAGCTAAATTTGTGTCAGATTTATGAGGATAGATTTCTTTTGGAAGAAGGAGTGTGCCGGTGGCACATGACTGATGAGAAAAGAAATATAGACCATAAAGATATGCAAATTGTTCAAGTTATTTTTTAATGATTACTTAGTTGTACAAAATTTAAAAGGCACATAAATATGAAAAAAAATCTTGGTGTTCAGACATTTGTCATGAGCGCTCTGCTAACGATTTTCGCCTGCCCGATCTGCGCAAGAGGAAACATCAGCCACGCAAAGACTGCGGAAATGAAGGTGAAGTCGGTGAAAATCAATGGACATGTAGGAGGAAGAATCGACGACTGCATCCTGCATCGTGTCATGGGACAGGATGTAGATGAACTTGTGGAGCCTTTCCGTCACAGGAACGAGTCCTGGCGATGGCAAAGCGAGTTTTGGGGGAAATGGACCTTGGGAGCAATCGAGACGTACCGCTACACCGGTGATGCAGCACTTTATGAAAAGATTGCCGCTTCAGTCAGACATATCATGGAAACCCAGGGACCTGACGGCTACATCGGGAACTATGCGCCTGATTATCAGTTGCGCGAATGGGACATTTGGGGACGGAAGTACACAATGCTGGGGCTGCTCGGATGGTACGAACTTTCAGGAGACAGCCAGGCCCTTGCAGCGGCATCGGGTGTTGCAGACCACCTCATTTCACAGCTCAAATCCAAGAATGTCAAGATTGTAAAATGCGGACTGTACCGGGGCATGGCAAGTTCTTCCGTGCTCGAACCGATTATGAAACTGTACAACATAACCTGGAACAAACGCTATCTCGATTTCGCGACAGACATCGTCACACAGTGGGAGACCCAGGACGGCCCAAGACTGGTCAGCCGCTCCGATGTACCTGTGGCTCTGCGCTTTCCGCATCCGCAGGTAAAGTGGTTCTCATACGAAAACGGAGCAAAGGCATACGAAATGATGTCCTGCTACGAAGGGCTTCTCGAATACTATAAGGTGACCGGAAACGAAGCGGATTACGAGGCCGTACGAAAGAGTGTCTCACACATAATCGAAGAGGAAATCAACATCGCCGGTTCAGGCAGCTCGATAGAGTGCTGGTACGGAGGAAAATCACTCCAGACAATTCCGACCTACCACACTATGGAGACCTGCGTCGGCTTCACCTGGATGCAGCTTTGCAGCAGACTCCTGAAATTCTGCGGAGACTCCCGCTACGCGGACCAAATCGAGAAGACATTCTACAACGCCATTCTCGGTTCGATGAAGTGCGACGGAAGCCAGATTGCCAAATATACCCCGCTTGAGGGCTGGAGAGTGGAAGGTGAAAAACAATGCCATATGAATATAAACTGCTGCAATGCAAATGGACCGCGCGCTTTCGCGATGATTCCGGCTCTCGCTTATATCACAGAAGGAGATTGTCTGAAGATAAACCATTATGGAGATTCTGAGGCCGAGATTTCGCTGGACAAACGCAACTCCATGGGAATCAAGCTCCAAGGGGGTTATCCGGTTTCCGGAAACATCTCCATGGAACTCTCCCCGGCAAAGCCCGCAGAATTCACTTTGGCTCTGAGGATTCCACAGTGGAGCAAAACAACGACGGCAAGTGTAATCAGCGGCACAGATACATTGAAAATAAATCTTGAGAATCTTTCTGCAGGCGAATATGCGAAAGTAGAACGCAGGTGGAAGAAAGGTGACCGCATTGAACTCTCGCTGGACCTTACGCCACATCTGTTCGAACTGAATGGGCATCAGGCGATTGTGCGCGGCCCTATAGTCCTTGCAAGGGATTCGCGCTTCGACGACGGTTTCGTGGATGAAAGTGTGGTAATCCAATCTTCGGAGGACGGCAGCGTCACCCTGACCCCGGCAGACAACAACGATTTCGCGTGGATGGCGTTTACCGCCCCGATGATTGCCGGAGCAGACCTTGAAGGCAACGGCAAGCCTCGCCAGATCCACCTCTGCGACTTCGCCTCAGCAGGCAACACTTGGGACAAATCCACCCGCTACAAAGTCTGGCTTCCAAAAACCCTGAATGTAATGAAGGGCGAATACAGGGCATACAATGATGCTCCTTCGGAGTAGTGTCATATTATTCGCCAGAGTTTCACACATCTTTCATTCTCACATTTGAAGCAATCACATATTTTTTCAAAACAGTTCATATGTACAAACACATACTCACAATCGCATTAGCCTCTCTGTCTTTTTGCGTTTCATACGCCCAAAGCACTTGGACAGACAATCCATTTGCGTCCAAAGGAACAATTGTCGCCCCGGTACTGAGCAGTTCGCTTGTAGATGAGATTGTGATTGTCTCCGATAATCCCGGGGACTGGAAATTTACAGCTTCGGTAGAAAATGATGGAGGGAAAGAAATAATCAGCATCTCGATGGATGCGGCGTCCGAGGCCACTCCGGCAAGATTCAATGTATATTTCACGTTCCCGCAGAAAGGAGTCTTCAATTTCTGGAGTCCGGACGTGAATTGCGGCACTCACCTGGACCCTTTCTGGGGCCACTCCAATGCCAGCAGTTCACTCGCCTACAGGATGCCTCTATATGAGTATTTCAATGACAACAATACAAATTGCCTGACAATCGCCTGCTCAGAAGTACTCCGCAAGGTAGATGCCGTACTCGGCGTTATGGAAGAAGGTTGCGCAATCTGCACAGAACTGAGATTCTTCAAAGAGAGCGAGGCTCCTGCAACGCATTATGAAACTAAAATTCTGCTTGACAAGCGACCTGTATTCTGGGCAGAAAGCATCAGTGACGCATCCGAGTGGATGAGCCGGGAGAACGGTTACGATGCTTTTCCGGTGAACGATTCCGCATTTGAACCTCTGTACTCAAGCTGGTACCAGTTCCATCAGGATGTGAACGCAGAAGCGATTGAACAGGAGTGCCGTATTGCTGCGGATCTCGGAATGAAGACCGTAATTCTTGATGACGGTTGGCAGACGACTGACGGAAACAGAGGTTACGCCTTTTGTGGAGACTGGAGACCGGCCCCCGAAAAATTCCCGGATATGGCGGCACACGTTTCAGCCGTTCATGACCTTGGAATGAAATATCTTATCTGGTACAGTCTCCCATACATAGGATGGAACAGCGACGCCTACAAGAAGTTTGAGGGAAAGTTTCTCTACAATGACAGGAGCAGCCATTGCGCTGTGCTTGACCCTCGCTTCCCGGAGGTCAGGAAACATCTTGTGGAACTGTACACAAAAGCATTGAAAGACTGGAATCTGGATGGATTCAAGCTCGATTTCATCGACAGTTTCAGATTTCAGGGAGAGGATCCTGCCGTAAAAGAGAATTATGCCGGAAGGGACATCATGAACCTCAGCGAGGCCGTGAACCTGCTGATGAAAGAAATTTCGTCCGCCCTGAGAGCCATCAAGCCGGATATTCTCATTGAGTTCAGACAGCAGTACATAGGTCCTGCCATCAGACAATACGGAAACATGTTCCGAGCAGCAGACTGTCCGGGCAACGCCAAAGACAACAGAATGAGAATCGCATCACTCAGACTGACGAGCGGCTCGACTGCCGTGCATTCAGACATGCTGGAATGGAATATTTCCGAAACTCCGGAGAATGTAGGGAGAACGATTATCAACTCCATTTTCGGAGTCGTACAATACTCGACAATGCTGAGGAATATCCCGGAAGAACAACTTGATGTCATGAGAAAATGGATGAAATTCGCCTCCGAACATCGCGAGACTCTGCTCAAAAGCGAATTCCGTCCACACCATCCTGAACTTGGCTATCCTGTCATTGAGGCAGAAAGCGATAAGGAACTCATAATCGCCGTATATCAGGATAACGCCGTCATTGATGTGCCCCGTCGCGAAAAAAGCGTCTATATCTTGAACGCGTCTGGTTCCGACAGCATTGTCGTCAGATGCGGAAACATGACAAAAACAGTAAAAGTACCTTGCGGAGACTGGAGAGCATTGTCTTCGGTCTCAAGGAAATAGCCAAACAACGAAATTATTTTCCGACAATTTCAACACCGTCCGGGACGGAGACTTCCGTGTGAATACTTCCGTCAGACTGTCTTTCGTGGCGCACTCTGATTGGGCCGCATGGTGTCGGGAACGAGCCTTCAGCCCAGTCGAGGTCGCCAAGATGCGGAGTTATACGGACTTTTGCGCAACCAGGTTCGAGGATTTCGATACCGAGGACATGATGGCTGAGCCATGCTGTCGGACCGGACGCCCAGCCGTGACACAGACTGTGACGGAAACCCAGGTAGCAGTATGCGCCAAAATCGCCGTGAATGTCCTTTTTCCCTTCCGGGACGAGTTCGTCAATGCCGGCCGCGTTCGGAAGCCAGTCAAGGTTGAAATCTTCCCAGAATGTAGTTGCTCCCAGATCTATCATCGCACCCCAATAGTTGCGGATGATGTCGAGCGCACCCTGCCAGTCACCTGCACAGGCCATTGCCTCAAGCATAATATATCCATAGAAAGTCGAGAATCCATGACCTCCGCTGTAGGAAAGGATGTCCTTGTCTGCTTTCTTCGCGTTCGTAAGTCCTGCGAGAGTCATCAGCGCAGCAGCCTGCTTTGACCCCGGTGCATCCGGAGCGACTTCAGACCTCAGGAACTCGTTGTAGAGTTTGTTTGCAGGTTTAGTGAGAAGTTTCTCGGCTGCTGCGCATTCATTTTTGAGTTGCGGGTCATTGAATATGGTTCCAAAATCCTGTCCACACTGCATTGCAATAACCATCAGGGCCTGAATTCCTACATCCTTTGCCTGTTTGTTGCCTTCAGTCGGCCAGTCAAGAAAACGTGGCCCGTTAAGGTTTTCACGTCCATCAGAAGATATTTTGGAGATCAACAAGCGCAACAGTTCCGTGATGTATTCTCTGGACTCAAGAAGATTGTCCAGATTTCCGGTGTGGCGATACCAGTCATGACAACAAAGCATCCACCATATCGAGTAAGTCGCAGAAAACCCGTTCATCCATTTTGGAAGAGGAGTTATGTCACGCATCCAGTCAAGTGTCTTGGGAACCACCTCATTGTTTCCGAAGACAGTAGCAATCGTCATGACCATCGGATAGGAATCGCCCATCCATACAAGCCTGTCGCGCTTTATGCCCTCGATAAGGAAATTCTGCATACACAGATGCACCGTGTAAGCTCCCGTCTCCCAAATCCGGTTCAGGCGATCATCGCTGCTGCTGAAAGAACCGACATATTCAATGTCACGCATTATTGAAATGGCTCTTGCTTCCTTGAGTTTCAGTTCCCTGTCATTGTCAATGAGGTCAATGCGCACGAAACGGAATCCGGAATTACCGATTTCCACCGTGCCCATCATCGGAAGTAAAACTATCTGGTCTCGTATGGAGTGATCATTCGTCGCACCGCCCCTGCCGCCGACTTCGGACATCGCCTCGCTTGCTGATTCTCCATAGCGTACACGTACTTGAACAGGATCCACGATTGGACCGGTGACGAGCTGAAGTCCTCCATGCAATTCCTTTCCGAAGTCGAGAAGGATTGCAGGATGCACTCCGTCACCAGATTTCATGATGCAGTACGATTCCGGGGTGTCATTGTTGCAGTAGGGCTGGCCGTTACCAGGTTTGAGCAGAACATCAGAGAGACGCACACCGGCATCACTCTGCCACACGACACGTGAAGGTGAAATGTATGTCCTGGTACGAGAATCGCGCTCCTGTGCATTCAGGAAAATTGCAGAGCATAGCAGAAGAGCTACCGAATTAAGGATAGCAAGAAATTTTGTCATATTGTTATGAACTAATGATTATCGTCATTTTCATTCGGACAAATATCCTATATTCCGCAGACCTATAGTCTGCCAAAAAGTGAAAAGCCTTGATAAAGGAACCCTTACCAAGGCTTGGTAATGTCAGAGATTTCACCTAAATCAGTACTTGCTAAATCAACCATACAAGCGGGCACTGACATGGCGAAGATACAACTAAAATCTGACAACATCAACCCTTTCGGGGGACTTTTCTCCATCCTCAACATTTTTAACCGCGGCGGACTGAGATCCGTGATTGACCGGCCCCTCGGACGGCGCGGCATGACCAAAGCGTCGTTCTCCCATGGCGACGTGTTCGCGTCGATGTTCGGCAGCTACCTGAGCGGCGGCGACCGCATCGAGGACATGATGGAGATCAAGCCGTTCTGGGACGACCGCGACAATATCCGCGTCTGCTCATCGGATGTTCATCCTCCGGACGCTGCGGAGCCTCTCAGAGGACAGCATCTCCTACGAGAGCAGCCAGAAGAAGTCCTACGCCTTCAACGTGAACGAGAAGATGAACTCGCTGCTTCTGAAGTGTCTCGCAGCCACGGGACAGCTAAAACCCCGGAGACCGCGTCAATCTTGACTTTGACCACCTGTTCATCGCCGCGGACAAGAAGGACGCGAAGTATTCCTACAAGAAAAACGGAGCAGTCACGAGGCTCAGACCTTGGACTGACGGAAGAGGATCCGGAAATCTTTGATTTGCTGTCGGCCAACAGGAAACTTACCAAGGTTGAAGAGCGGAAAGTCATACTGGCCTCAAAGAATCTCTATCAGAAGTTGCAGGAAGACAAAGACAAGATAATGGTTGTCGATTGGTACAAAGACGCGCGGCCTCGCCAAAAGGTACTGTCTATTATTCAAACATCATTGGATAAGGATCTTCCGGAAAGTTATGACCGTGCGGTATTCTACGACAAGACCAACACTCTATTCAACCACTTTGTGGATATGGCCGCGCAAGGCTACGGATGGATAGCTTAGGGCATGCGTTGAGAAAATAAGACAAATTCCAGGCCGGGCAGCCTTCACAGGTTGCCCGGTCTGGTGTACATTATCAATATTAAACTTATGGATTTCAGTCGATTACGGCGAAGGTCATGAGGGAGGAGACGGAGAGGGCGACAAGGATTATCAGCCAGATGACGAACAGGATGAGGCCTGGGTGCCATTTCGGGGATTTGAGGCCGAAAATCAGCATCACGCCGCCGTAGAGCATGATGAAGAGTGGAATCGCGACCACAAGGATGGCTGAGACCATCACCAGAGGGACGGAAATGAAGGACAGAACCTCTGGGGCCTCAATGGCGATGTGCTCTATGAATTTGTTGTAGAAGAAACTGTTGCCGAGGATCTCTCCGCCCCACCAGAATGAGCACAGGAACGCTATGCCGGCGACTCCGGCGAGGAGGAGGAGCACTCCGAATATGACGGAGAATATCCTGCTGATGTTTTTCCAGGTCTCCGTGTCCTTAGCCTTTGGCTCCTCACGGGGAGTGTTGCGGATTCTGGCGCTGATGTCATCCACGGTGCCTCTTTCACCATGGAGTTCATCGCGCTGGCGGACTGTCTTCACGGCCGGCATGCAGATCCAGAGGACGATGTACACAAGTGGAACGGAGATGTGAATCCAAGGCTCAAGCGGCCAGAAATGGAAGTTTATACCACCCAGTAGAGTCAGGACAACGAATAATATTCTGAATATTGCCGGATCCACATTGAAGTAGGTGGCGAGGCCGCTGCAGACTCCGGCCAGTTTTCCGTTGGCGGGGTCGCGGTAGAGTCTGCGGCGGGGTCTGGCAGAGGTCTTGTTCGTGTTCTTTGATGTACGGTCGGACGCTTCGGCAGGCTCGGCGTCCGGTGCGTCCGAAGTTTCCTCCTCGATGGTCTCCGGGCGGCCAAGGACAGAGATCACGTCATTTACCATAGCGAGGGTGACGACACCGCCCTTGCCGCTTTTCTCCAGAAGGAGCTCAGCCATGCGTTCCTCAATTCCTTCCATGACCTCCGCTCCGCTCTCTTTCCTGGAATAGAACGCTTCGAGCTGGTCAAGATATTCCTTGGCGGCGCGACTGGCGCTGTCCTCCAAAGAGAACACATAGCCGCCTATGCTGATATATTCAACTTGTTTCATTGTCTTTCAATATATTAGGAAGCAGACGCTTCATATTCATTGTTTTATTGTCTCGATGGTTTCCACGATCTCCTGCCAGGCCTGGTCCATCTCCTTAAGTTGCTGACGGCCTTTCTCGGTGATGCAGTAATATTTCCGAGGAGGCCCCTGCGTGGATTCCTCCCATCGGTAGGAAAGCAGGCCCTGGTTCTTCTGACGGATCAGAAGCGGGTAAAGCGTCCCCTCGACCACGATCATATTCGCTGATTTCAAATCATCCAGAATCGAGGAAGCGTAGGCCTCCTTGCGCGCCAGAATGCTGAGTATGCAATATTCAAGGACTCCCTTGCGCATCTGGGAGCGTACATTGTCGGCGCTATTTTCCATAACCGCTCCTCCCTTGGCTGAATCTCGCCATATTCTCGGCCGTCGGCTCAAGGCCCCGCATCATACATTTGTCCGCCGGGGTCTTGGCGACAGGAACCACTATCCACAGGACAAGGTAAACCAGGAAACCGGTTCCCCAAAGCAACAATGTCAGAAGGGACACGATCCTGACAATCGTAAGGTCCACATTGAGAAACGCTGCCAGTCCGGCGCACACTCCCCCGATGGTCTTGTTGTCCAAGTCACGGAAAAGCCTCCGGCGGGATGTTCCCTGGGCACCGTTATAGGTGAAATCAACACCTATTCCGGACCTTGGATATTCATCATCCGTCCCGCTTTCTTGGTTCTGTCCTTGGCTGCTCGCTCCCGTCTCATGTTCCTTGGAGCCGTCCGGCATTCCGAGCTGCTCGACCACTTTCGTGACAAGAGCCAGATTGACAACCCTGTAGGAAGCCCCGCCGGTCCCTTGATCGAACAGTTCCGCTATCCGGTTCTCCAGATCGGCCATCACCTCTTCCTTTGCCGACTGTGTGTCACGGTCAAGACGGGCTTTGAAGTGATCAAAATAAGTAAGAAGCCTTGCGTAGGCATCCTCATCCAGAGAAAAACTCCGGCCTCCAACACTGACATTCACAACTTTTTTCATCTTAACTATTTAATTTTCATTATCTTGTTCTGCGGCTTAAACTTCATCGTCCGCCCCAGACCTTGTTTTGCAACTATTTTTACAATGCAAAGATATAAATAATTTCAAATACCTTGCAAGACAAAGTACTAAAAATTTTCTATAGACTGTTCAAACAAACCTAAGTGATATTGAAAAAACAAGTTGCATTTCTAAGGATTACTAAAATGAATATGCGAGCATAGTCTATTCTTTTGGCTGCTGCCTTGATATATATATCATTCCATATTACGCCAGTAACGCTCAGGTGTGCGAATATGCTCGCACTTGGAAGCGCAACTCGCTTGTCATCAAGTGGATGATGTTTTAGGTGTGCGCGTATTTTCACACCTGGAAGTCATAAAGTAGAACAAGACGGTGGAACTATTCCGAACCAATGGAAATTGATGTATCTTAGCGGAAATATTCAGAACTGATGAGAAAAAGATCAATATTTTTGGCTGTGGCCTTGATAGCCGCGGCGTGCGGATCTCCGGAGAGAATGAAGATGGAGGATCCTGTGGACTATGTGAACCCGCTGATGGGCACGGCCTCCACTTACGAACTTTCTACGGGCAACACCTACCCGGCGATCGCCTTGCCGTGGGGAATGAACTTCTGGACACCTCAGACAGGTGCCAACGGGGACGGATGGACATACACATATTCAGCGACCAAGATCAGAGGTTTGAAGCAGACTCACCAGCCGAGTCCTTGGATCAACGACTACGGCTCATTCTCGATTATGCCTGTGACCACAGGTCCGGTTTATGACGAGGAGGGGCGGCAGAGCTGGTTCTCGCACAAGGCGGAGACCGTGAAGCCTTACTACTATCAGGTCTATCTCGCTGAACACGATGTGGTTGCCGAACTCGCCCCTACCGAAAGGGCGGCGGCGTTCAGACTCACCTACCCTGAAAAGGAGATGTCCTACCTCGTGGTCGATGCCTACAGCGGCGGCAATGCCGAAGTCATAGGTGACAGGAATATGATCGTAGGCTACTCGACCGCAAACCACGGCGGCGTGACCGAGAATTTCCGAAACTGGTTCGTGGTGGTTTCCGACACTCCATTCGAGACACAAACCGTTGACGGACACATCGCTATGGTCGGATTCAAGACGGTGAAAGGTCAGAAGGTCAACCTCAAGGTCGCGTCCTCATTCATCAGCCAGGAGCAGGCGGAACTGAACCTCAACGAACTGTCCGGCAGGTCATTCGATGAGATCGCCGAGGCCGGGCGAGCAAGATGGAACGAGGTTCTGGGCCGCATCGCAGTGGAGGATGACAATCTCGACAATCTGCGCACATTCTATTCCTGCCTTTACAGGTCGGTCCTGTTCCCACGTGATCTGTCCGAGATCAACGCGGACGGCGAAAGGGTACATTACAGTCCTTACGACGGAGCCGTCCACAAGGGCTATCTGTTCGGTGACACCGGTTTCTGGGACACATTCAGATGCCTGTTCCCGCTGCTGAACCTTGTCTATCCTGACGAGAATGTGAAGATGCAGGAAGGGCTGGTCAACACTTGGAAGGAAAGCGGATTCCTACCGGAGTGGTCAAGTCCAGGGCACAGGGGATGTATGGTCGGAAACAACTCAGCGTCAATCGTGACCGATGCATGGCTCAAGGGTCTGCGCGGCTACGATGCGGAAGAGCTCTGGAAGGCCGTCACCCACGGTGCACATGCCGTTAACCCTGAGGTGGATGCCACAGGCCGACTCGGTTGGGAATATTACGACAGCCTCGGCTATATCCCTTGTAATGTAGGCATCAACGAGAATGCCGCCAGGACTCTTGAATATTCCTACGATGATTGGTGCATCTACCAGTTCGGCAAGGCTCTGGGCCGCAGCGAGGAAGAGCTTGCGCCTTACGCCAAGGCCGCATTCAATTACAGGAATCTCTACGATCCGGAGTACAGGCTGATGGTCGGAAAGAACCTCGACGGCTCGTTCGAGAGGCCGTTCAGCCCTCTGAAATGGGGAGGCAACTTCACCGAAGGCAACAGCCTGCACTACACCTGGTCAGTCTTCCACGACCCTCAGGGCCTGATTGACCTTATAGGCGGAGACGAAGTGTTCGCAAGCATGCTCGACAGCATATTCACAATCCCACCGATCTTCGATGACAGCTACTACGGCTTCCCTATCCACGAAATCAGGGAAATGCAGGTTATGAATATGGGAAATTACGCCCACGGCAACCAGCCGATCCAGCATATGCTCTACCTTTACGACTGGTGCGGCCAGCCTTGGAAGGCGCAGCAGCGGATCCGCGAGGTGATGGACAAGTTCTACAACTCCAACTTCGACGGCTATTGCGGCGACGAGGACAACGGCCAGACATCCGCCTGGTACGTATTCTCCGCCCTCGGATTCTATCCGGTCTGCCCTGGATCCAATGAATATGCGATCGGTACTCCTCTGTTCAGGAAAGCGGTCATCACCCGGCCTGACGGAAGCGTCGTCTCGCTTGAAGCCCCGGGGAACTCCAAAGACAACTTCTACGTCAAAGGCGTGAGAATCAACGGGAAAGAGTGGAGCCGGAACTATTTCCGCCATGAAGACCTTGCAGAAGGAGCGAATATTGTTTATCTTGTAGGGTCCGAGCCTGACACGGTTAGAGGAACCGCAAAGGAGGACAGACCATATTCATACACTAATGAACAATAAATTATGAAACGCACACTGCTTCTGGCTTCGGCCATTTTTCTGCTCTCAGGTACTTTGACACAAGCCCATGCACCGGCCGATGTGGTTCGGCAGGATCACCAACCGGTCGCTGAGCCAACCGGTCTGGCCGCGGAGCCAACCGGTCTGGCCGCCGAGCCAACCAGTCTGGCCGCCGAGCCAACCAGTCTGGCCGCCGAGCCTGTCAAAGCGACTGCCACGAGCAACACCAAAACCTACGAGTCGCAGCGTCCGGCTCCTGAAAAGAGACTTTTCCGCTCCGAGGCCGTCGAGAACAAGATCACCCAGATGCAAGGCATCCTGAAGAACCAGCGCCTCGCCTGGATGTTCGCCAACTGCTACCCGAACACCCTTGACACCACCGTACACTTCGGCAAGGACGACGACGGCAACTTCAGGACCTTCGTTTACACCGGTGACATCCACGCGATGTGGCTACGTGACTCCGGAGCGCAGGTATGGCCATACATCCAGCTGGCCAATCAGGATGAACATCTTAAGAATATGCTCGCCGGCGTGATCAACTGCCAGTTCTCGCTGATCTGCTTGGATCCGTATGCCAACGCCTTCAACGAAGGCCCTACCGGCAGCGAGTGGGAGTCCGACCTCACGGATATGAATCCTTACGACCACGAGCGCAAATGGGAGATCGACTCACACTGCTACCCGATCCGTCTCGCCTACCAGTACTGGAAGGTGACCGGTGACGATTCCGTTTTCGGAGAGACTTGGCTGAATTCCATCCAGGCCACCCTAAAGACCTTCAAGGAGCAGCAGCGCAAGGATGGCCCGGGTCCTTACAGGTTCGCCAGAAAGACAGACCGCCAGTTCGACACCAAGTCCAACGACGGCCGCGGCAACCCTGTCAAGCCTGTAGGCCTTATCGCCTCAGCTTTCCGTCCGTCCGACGACGCCACGATGTTCGAGTTCCTGGTTCCTTCCAACTTCTTCGCTGTCACATCTTTGCGCAAGGCCGCCGAGATCCTCGCCGAGGTCAACCACAACAAGAAACTCGCGAAGGAATGCCTCGACCTCGCCGCCGAAGTGGAGAAAGCTCTCTATGAATATGCCGTCGTGAACCACCCGAAGTACGGCAAGATCTTCGCCTTCGAGGTGGACGGTTTCGGCAACCAGCTGATGATGGACGATGCCAACGTGCCGAGCCTTCTGGCGATGGCCTATCTCGGAGATATTGACATTAACGATCCTATCTACCAGAACACCCGCAGGTTCGTCTGGAGCGAGGACAATCCGTATTTCTTCAAAGGCAAGGCCGGCGAGGGAATCGGCGGTCCGCACATCGGCTACGACTACATCTGGCCAATGAGCATAATGATGAAGGCCTTCACGTCCCAGGACGACAAGGAGATCAAATGGTGCGTCGAGACACTGATGAAGACCGACGCCGGCACCGGCTTTATGCACGAGTCCTTTTATAAGGATGATGCGAGCAAGTTCACCCGCGCCTGGTTCGCCTGGCAGAACACCCTCTTCGGTGAGCTCATAATCCACCTCACCGACACCGGCAAGCTCGACCTCCTCAACTCCATCAAGGTCAAGTAGCATTTTCCCTCATTTTTGTTGCCCGAGAGTGCAAGCAGACACCCTCGGGCAACATTTTACCCCATAATCGTCGCCCAAGAGAATCAGCAAGCCCGACAAGATCATTTTTACATAAAAATGATGCTCGCCTTATTGTTTGTCGAGGAAGGACTTGGCAGTGATGAGGGCTTTGGCCGGGCCTTCTTCGAGGATCTTATCAGAGGTGAAAGGCTTGAGGACTTCGGTCAGTTGAGCGAGTTTGGCCTCGTTGCCTTCTTTCTGCCACTGGGCGCGGAGGATGCGGACTTTCTCGAAGTCCTGGATGCCTTCGACCAGTTTGGAGAAACGGACGCTGCCACGGCCACCGGGATAGACCACGAAGCAGTCACCGGCAGGCCAGGTGCGGAAACGAGTGTCAGTGAGCGGATCCAAGGTCCAGCTGTTGTAGGCCCAGCGGAGGTAACCGTCATAGTTCTCGGCTTGGGCGAACCATCCAAGCCATGCGACCTCGTCAGGATCGGAGATCACGAACATGTTCGGATGAGCCTCCGCGCAGCAGGTGTAGATTGTCGTTGTCAATCCAAGTTCCTTTCTCTTGGCCTTGGCTGATTCCGGGAACTCCTTCTTAGGAGCGAATCCCTCGCTGAAATCTGCAATCTCATGGTTGATCGGCTCATGATAGTTCCCGGCCAATGAAATCTTGAAGCCCGGCTCAATATTACGGATAAGAGAAAGCACCGCCTGCATGGATTCCATAGGACGCTCATCCATCGCTATCATAGTCTTCTCGAACCAACCTTTCGATTTCAGATGACGTGCGAAGTCAGCGATGAAAGAGCCCCAATATTCATTGTACTCCTGACTGCCTGGAGTGGCCTGGATTGTCGTGTTCGAGGAAGTAGCCTGATCGTAATAGTCAAACTCCAACGCCCACGGGATCATTGAGTAGCAGTTGATCTGCTTATCAATTCCAAGGGAGAACATGAACTCCACCCAGCGGTCGAAAATCGTGTAGTCATAGAGCCAAGTTCCGTCGATGCGGCGGATCTTGGTGACCATAGAGCCGAAGGCATCCTCGGTCTGGCCGTTCCACGGACGGTTCATGATGGTGGTGGTGACGGATTTCTGGCCAGCATCAGCAAGCATCTTCATAACCGGACGCATCGCCTCAAAATGAGCGTCGCTCCAAAGAGGAACGTTCTCATAGCGGGCCACTGAATATGGATTCTGCCACAGATCGAGATGGAAAGTCCAATCGCTATCCGGAGGCAGAATATGGTCTGAAACAATAAGTTCCACCGGAAGGCTGCGGGATTTGGCGTTACTTGAGGACACCGTCAGTTTTCCTCTGTACTTCCCTGGTTTCGCATTGGAAGGCACATTGACCGTCATCCAGACAGGCTGCTTCCTTCCCGCCGGAATATTCATAGATTCCTTGAGGTCAAGCACATCCGCGACAAGAACCTCGCCCCATTCGGATTTGTCCTGCCTCTGGCCGCACTGGCCGTATTTGGTCGTGTCCAACAGATCCGAAACCACGAAGGAGACGAACTGGACTGAAATATTCCCGGATTTTATCCCGGATTTGCCGTTGCTTAGGTCAGACACAGACAATGTGACATCTTCCAGTTCCGTATCCGATGAAATAACAGCCTGGGCGAACACTTTTTCCCCACGCCAGGCTGAATGATTGAAGGCTTTCTTCTGGTAGTCCAACGAAGGGCCGCCGCCGATGACACAATGCGAGCCGGTCGAGGCCCATTCAAGCTTAAAAGAAGATTGCGGCTGCGCGGCCATAAGAACAGGCAGCGCAACCGCGATCATCAGGGTGACAATATTCTTCATCCTGTGTATTTGTGTTTGATTAAAGTCCTAACTGCTTGAAGAAGTCGTTGCCCTTGTCATCGACGAGGATGAACGCAGGGAAGTTCTCCACGCGGATCTTCCAGATGGCCTCCATTCCGAGGTCTGGATATTCAACGCACTCGATGCTCTTGATGCTCTCGTAGGAGAGGACAGCCGCAGGGCCGCCGATCGAGCCGAGGTAGAATCCACCGTGCTTCTTGCAGGCATCGGTGACGACCTGGGTACGGTTGCCCTTGGCGATCATGATCATACTGCCGCCGTGATCCTGGAAGAGATCAACGTAAGGGTCCATACGGTTGGCCGTGGTAGGTCCCATTGAGCCGCAGGCCATTCCTTCCGGAGTCTTGGCCGGGCCGGCGTAGAAGACTGGATGATCCTTGAAGTACTGCGGTAGATCCTCGCCTCTGTCAAGTCTTTCCTTAAGGCGGGCGTGAGCGATGTCACGGGCCACGATGATGGTTCCGTTAAGGCTCAGACGGGTGGAGACAGGGTACTGGCTGAGAAGCTTGCAGATCTCGCTCATAGGCTTGTCGAGGTCAACGACCACGCCTTCGCCCTCACCGGCCTGGCGCAAGGACTCAGGAATCCACTGTGTAGGGTTATCGTCAAGTTTCTCGATCCAGACACCGTCCTTGTTGATCTTCGCCTTGATGTTGCGGTCGGCCGAGCAGCTTACTCCAAGGCCGATCGGGCAGCTCGCGCCGTGGCGAGGCAGACGGACGATTCTGACGTCATGTGCGAAATACTTGCCTCCGAACTGTGCTCCGAGACCGATCTTGTAAGCCTCCTCAAGCACCTGTTTCTCCAGCTCGATGTCACGGAAAGCGCGTCCGGTCTCGTCACCGGTCGTAGGCAGGGAGTCATAGTAATGGGTTGACGCCAGCTTTACAGTCAGAAGGTTCTTCTCTGCCGATGTGCCGCCGATCACGAACGCGATGTGGTAAGGAGGGCAGGCCGCCGTTCCGAGAGTCTTCATCTTCTCAACGAGGAAAGGCACGAGAGTGCCAGGATTGAGGACAGCCTTGGTCATCTGATAGAGGTAGGTCTTGTTGGCCGAGCCGCCACCCTTCACGACGCAGAGGAACTTATATTCCATACCCTCCTCAGCCTCGATGTCGATCTGGGCCGGGAGGTTGCACTTCGTGTTGATTTCCTTGTACATATCCAGAGGAGCGTTCTGGCTGTAGCGCAGATTCTCCTCGGTGTAGGTCTTGTAAACACCCTTCGAAAGGGCCTCGGCGTCATCGAAGCCGGTCCAGACCTGCTGTCCCTTTTCTCCGTGGATAATCGCTGTACCTGTGTCCTGGCAGAAAGGCAATTTGCCTTTGGCGGACACCTCGGCGTTGCGCAGGAAGCGCAGAGCCACGTATTTGTCATTGTCGGAAGCCTCCGGATCGCTCAGGATCTTGGCGACCTGCTGGTTGTGTGCCGGCCTCAGAAGGAAGTTCACATCCCTGAAAGCGGCGTTCGCAAGCATAGTCAAAGCCTCAGGAGCCACCTTAAGGATAGGATGCCCCTCGAACTCGCCAAGGGACACGCCCTCGCTCGTCAGCTTGTAGTACTCAGTTGTGTCCGGTCCCAGCTGGAACATCGGAGCGTATTTGAATTCTGCCATATTAATGAAATATTTTTAGTGATTATCAGTCAATGTCTTCAATCGGAGCAGTGGTGCCGCCGGAGCCTTCCTGCATCAGGTAGCGCTTCATAAACTCGTTCAGGTCGCCGTCAAGCACGCCTTGGGTGTCGGCGGTGGAATAGCCGGTCCTCAGGTCCTTGACCATCTTGTACGGATGAAGGACGTAGGAGCGGATCTGCGAGCCCCACTCGATCTTCTTTTTCGTGCCTTCGATCTCGGCCTGCTTCTCCTGACGCTTCTTCAGCTCAAGGTCATAGAGCCTTGACCGGAGGATGCGGAGGGCGTTCTGCCTGTTGTCCTGCTGGAAGCGGGACTCCGTGTTCTCCACTACTATCCCTGAAGGGATATGCCGCACGCGGACTCCGGTCTCGACCTTGTTGACGTTCTGGCCGCCGTGGCCACCGGAACGGAACGTGTCCCATTCCAAGTCCGAAGGGTTTATCTCGATGTTGATCGTGTCATCGACCAAAGGATAGACGAAAACGGACGAGAATGTGGTCTGGCGCTTGCCCTGGGCGTTGAACGGAGAAAGGCGCACGAGTCTGTGCACACCATTCTCAGCCTTGAGATAGCCGTAGGCATAGTCGCCCTCGACCTGGATCGTGGCCGACTTTATTCCCGCCTCGTCACCTTCAAGAAGGTCAGTGACAGTCACTTTGTAACCGTTCCTCTCGCCCCAGCGCATATACATCCTCATCAGCATCGAACTCCAGTCGTTCGCCTCGGTGCCGCCCGCTCCGGAATTTATCGTCAGCACGGCTCCAAGGTTGTCCCCTTCTGCGCCCAACATATTCCTAAGCTCCAACGCCTCGACATCCTCAACCGCCTTTGAATATGACTCGTCGAGTTCCTGCGTCTCCGCTGTGGTGACTGTCTCGTCGGTGCCTCCGCCCAGACTTTCCTTGGCAAAATCGTACAGGACGTCCAAGTCATCCACCTCGGTGGAAGCCTTGTCGAATCCTGTGACCCAAGACTTTACACCGTTCAGGTTCTTCATGAACACCTCGGCTGCCTTAGGGTCGTTCCAAAAGTCCGGCGACTCCGTCTTCTTCTGCAATGCGGCTACCTGCCCACGTTTCCCAGGGATGTCAAAGACACCTCCCCAACGTCTCCAACCGCTGATGCAGAGCCTCAATCTGATCCTTTAGTATCATAATGCCCTCCATTTTTAAATTGTTCCTACAAATTTAGTGAATTTATCTCTGATTCGCATCTTATCCATAATGTGTTTTCTTGGATCAAGGGTAAAGCATGGATTCATATATATCTTTACGCGAGGTGGTGGAGAACGCCATTGACACCCCAGATTGCCATCTCCAAAGACATTTTGGTCTCTAAACGCCACCGAAAGTCTCTACGCGTCCATTTTCGGAGACGTTTTCGCCATAAAGCGATGCCTTCGCGACCATTATTTCACCTCTAAGAACATTTCAAACAAATCAAAACAACTTCTTTGTGTTTTCGAGGATAGATGTCTTTTGGAAGAAGGAGTGTGCCGGTGGCACATGACTGATGAGGAAAGATAGCCAGACCGAAAAGACAATCAAAGATAACCAAGTTGCTTTTTAAGGATTACTTAATACAAGGTTTTGGACTTGATCCTGGGTCCTTGGCCTATAGAATTGTGTTCAAAGAACGAATATACAAAATCTGAAAGCAATTCACAACAGGATCAATCACTATGTCAATTTTTCGCCCATTTCAGCTGCTTGGCTTTTTCAACTCTATAAATAAACGTAAAATTTCTATTGATAAATCTTGTAATTATTAGAAATATTACTACCTTTGCAATACCAAACAATATGCGATATGAAGTATGATGAATTTCACGACCTTGTTAAGGGGAATGGCTGGGAAAGGCTAAGGCAGTCTGGAAGCCACGTGATCTACAGAAAGGGAAGCCGGACTTACCCAGTTCCCTACCACAAAGGGAAAGAGTTAGGCAAGGGGCTTGAAAACAAGATGAAAAAGGATATGGGGCTGAAATAAGCCCCATATCACAACGATAAAAGAATTGAGTTATGATTATAGAAGCGGTTATCGAAAGAGCTACGGACGGAACTTTCAACGTCTATTGCAGCAAGGAAATATTCTCTGGAGCCGGCGACACCATCGAGGAGGCCAAGGCCGATATGATGCAGCAGATCAAGTTCTACAAGGAGACTGCGATCGCGGAGGGATTCAAGTACCCCGCCTTTCTTGACGGGGAATATTCCTTCTCCTACAAGATTGACGCGGTCTCGTTGATGCAGTACTATGTCAATTCGGGTATCCTCTCATTGGCCGGCCTCGAAAAACTAACAGGCATCAACCAAAAGCAGCTTTGGGGATACATCAACGGAACCAAGCCACGGAAAGCTCAGGAGGAAAGAATCGAATCCGGATTCCGGGCGTTGGACAAAGACCTGAACGCCATATTCGCGTAATTGTTTGGTAGCATTACTTAGTATGGTGCGGCCCTGGGAGTTTCTTCCAGGGCTTTTCTTTTGGGTAAGGGCCAATGAAGAGGGTTAATCTTCGTCCGCCCTTACGATTTTTATTGGAGGGAAGTGGGTATAACGGGGATTTTAAGGGGCAATGGCGGAAGATCCGTCCTGATGAGGATGCCTCTCGGAGCGCCGTGGTCAAGAGGGATGAGGTCGATGACCTTTGAATATGAACGGGTCACAGACGCGGACTTAGGATAGGTCTTCCCGGCGGCCTGAAGGGCGGCGCGGAGCATCGTCTCGTTCTCGTCCCCAAGTTGATAGCCGTCAAACGGATTGTCATCAGCCTGAACGTCCACCGGGATACCGTCCGGAATCGAGGCATTGCGGCCGTTGCAGTCAGCGAACTTGCTGATCATCACGTACATTCCCCAATCCTGGATCAGTGAATAATCATACCTGCTGCTGTAGAATTGATCCGGGGCCAACAAGATTCCGGCGCAATACTTCCCATAGGTCCGCCGACCGATAAGAACCACATCCATATAAGGCCTCAACCCGACAATCAACCCTTCCGAAGCCGAGGCCGTGCCACCGGTCACGATGACATAAACCTTGGATATTCCCGGATTGGCGTCCGACACATCTATTTTCAACTTCTGCGAACTGATTTCATGAACTGTTGAGAAATAAGTGTTAGTGTCCTCCCCTTGCTTCTTCCAGGCCTCGGCGAGAATGGAATTATACACCTCTGTCTGGAATATATCCCCGGCCAGGACATTTGCCATCGGTGCTATCATCGATGCCAACACATTCTCGGTGAAAGCGTAGCCACCGCCGTTATACCTCAAATCAAGGATAAGTTCATCAATATTCTCGGACTTGAAGCGTCTGAACACATCCGGCAGCGCCTGAGAGGAATTGAGGTCAAACGCGGAATAGGCCAGATAGCCGATTTTCTTTCCCGCGACATCGAACGTCTTGTCCACCAGAACAGGATCCTCGTACATATCCACCGCCTTCAGGCTCACAGTCCTGACATCACCACTGATGTTGCCGTTCCCACCCAGGGCAGTAACTCCCAAATTTATTGAATATGAATTGAAAGCATCATAAATATTTTCCTCTGTTATAGCCTTGCCGTCAAGAGTGATGATTATGTCACCTCGCCTAAGTCCCGCCTTATGGGCAGGTCCACCGTTGCTGACACAGCTCACCACAAGGAAATATTCCCCAGGCTTGTTGGTAATCCTCCCTGCCTGAAGATCATACCCGTAAGTGATCCCAAGCCCTTGCACAGAATTCTGGAATGACTTGAGGTCATCCGTCAGGACAGTCCAACGGTCCACCTCCTTCCCTCCCTCATGATAACGAATGCTTTTCACCACTTCCATCGGCATCCTGCAAGTGTCCGGATCCAGCCTCGCCAAATCCTTTTCAATCTCCTCATTCCAAAGGTAATACGTTTCCAGCACATCGATCGCGTACTGATCCGCCTTCGCGATTTCATGCGTGGGTGCATTTTCTCTCTTATCCGCATCTGTCTCCACGCAGCCCGAAAGCCACAGCATCGCCGCGGCAAGCACCACTGCGGTCCCGCACATATTCCATGTCTTCATACTCATTGTCATTCAGAATAATCTAACGTTTCAGATCATGCCCCTACATTGGACACTACAGTACAAAGATATTCAATTTTATTTCTCTTTCGTTTCTTTGTTGTATCTTTGATTCAATAATTTGACTTTGCGGTGATGATCGGGATTTTTGATTCAGGATCGGGCGGGCTGTCCGTGCTGCGGGAGGTGCTGAAGCTTCTTCCGGGGGAAAAGTTTGTCTATTACGCGGACAACGCCAACTGCCCGTACGGAGAAAAGACTCCTGAGTTCATCCAAAGCCGATGCAGAGCGATCACTGAATATCTCCTCTCGCGGGGAGCGCGGATCATCGTGGTGGCGTGCAACACTGCCACAGCGGCGGCGATCACCACTTTAAGAAATGAATATCCCGTCAAATTCATCGGAATGGAGCCGGCGGTGAAGCCGGCCGCGCTCAGTTCTAAGACAGGAGTGATCGGTGTGCTGGCGACGGCAGGAACGCTGAAAGGGTCCAAATACCTGACCACCAAGGGGATCTACGAGGATGACGTAGAGATTGTCGAGCACGTGGGGCAAGGGTTTGTGGAGTTGGTGGAGAATGGGATTCTGGACGGACCACAGGCGGAGGAGACGGTGCGGAAGAGCCTCCAACCGCTGCTGGATGCGGGTGCGGACAGGATTGTGCTGGGGTGTACGCACTATCCGTTCCTGAGGAATGTCATCCAGAGGATTGCGGGGCCTGATGTGCAGATCATCGATCCGGCACCGGCGGTGGCCAAGCATCTGATTGAGGTGATGAAAGAGGAAGGGCTGCTCGCCTCGGACGATGTGGCTTCGACAGGCTCGGTGCCCCATCCAGACATCGAACTCGTCACATCCGGTGACAACACCTCAGCCAAACGGATTCTCAGCATGGTTCTTGAAGAGAACAAGGTCCGCCAAGGCAAACAATAACCCTCCAGCAAATCAGACAACAGGGAAAAATGGCTCCGGCCAAAACATCTAAAGATATGGAATCAAACAACGGAATCGAGGTCAAAGACTTCGCCTACTGCTCAGACAAGTACCAGTACACGATGGGCAAATCCTTCTACGAAACCGGCAGGAAGGACACCATCGCGGTCTTCAACATGTTCTACAGAAAAGCACCGGAGAACAACAACTGGGCTGTGGTGAGCGGCACACAGGAAGCCATCGAATGCATCATGAACCTCGGCAAGGCGGAACCGGAATTCTACGAAAGGTTTCTCCCTGGAGAGGAATATGCCGGATTCCGCCAGTACCTCTCCACCTTGAGGTTCACAGGCAATGTCTATGCGATGCGCGAGGGCGAGATCGCTTTCCCGAACCAACCGATCATCACAGTGGAGGCTCCGCTGATCGAAGCCCAGATCCTTGAGACTCCCCTCCTCTGCATAATGAACCACCAGATGGCCGTGGCCACAAAGGCCTCAAGGGTCTGCCGCGCCACCAACCGTCCTGTCAGCGAGTTCGGATCACGGCGCGCTCACGGCCCGTGGGCTGCCACTTACGGAGCGAAGGCCGCGATCATAGCCGGATGCGCCAGCACCTCAAATATCCTGACCGGAGTCCTCAACGGAGTGCCTTCCACCGGCACGATGGCCCACAGCTTCGTCACCTCCTACGGCAGCACAGTCGAAGGCGAGCACAAAGCCTTCGTGGACTACATCAACACCCACCGAGGCGAGAGCCTCATCCTGCTCATAGACACCTACGACACCCTTAAATGCGGCATTCTGAACGCGATACGCTCTTTCAAGGAATGCGGCATCGACAATGAATATCCCAACGGCTACGGCGTGCGCCTTGACAGCGGCGACCTCGCCTATCTCTCAGTCAAAGTCCGCAGGATCCTTGACAACCACGGACTTACGGGCTGCAAGATCTTCGCCACCAACTCCCTTGACGAATATCTCATCTCGGATCTTGAGCGCCAGGGAGCCTGCATAGACTCCTACGGAGTCGGTGACGCCATCGCCACCAGCAAGGCCGCCCCATGCTTCGGCAACGTGTACAAGCTCGTCCAGATAGACGGCCGTCCGGTCCTGAAACGTTCCGAGGACAGAATCAAACTGATCAACCCTGGATTCCAGATCACCTACAGAATCACGAAGAAAGACCCTGATCTCGGTGACATCTACAAAGCCGACGTGACCTGTCTGCGAGGAGACACCCTCTCCCAAAGGATCGAGGCCGGCGAGACCTTCACCATCTACGACGAGCAGGACCGCTACAAGTACAAGATATTCCAGTCCGGTGAATACTCCTGGAGGCCACTTCAGCATCAGGTGATCAAGGACGGTGAGAGATGCGCCGAAAGCCACACCCTGCAAGAGAAAAAGGCCTTCTACAACAACACCTTGTCACATTTCAGTCCGTCCGAGAGACGCCTCATCAACCCGCACTACTACAAGGTTGACATCTCAGACGACCTCCTGAACACCAAACTCGAGATCCTCGACACCCTCAACAAAGAGATCGAGGCGTTCAGCATTGACTGATGGCCCAGCCATTGTGTCATCGACGACCAGAACACCACCCTCGAGACCAGGCTGGCGGCCATCGAGGCCGCCGTCAAGGGAATGCCTGACTACGGCAGCAAGTTCGATCTCATCGTGGCGTCCCTCGACGCGATCAAGGGGCAGGCCGAGGCTCTCGGCACCGACCAGGCCGGCATCGCCTCGAAGATAGCCGGCGTGACCGACGCCATCAACGACCTCGTCGACGAAATGAACAGCGGCAACACCAGCGCCGCCGGACACAGGACATGACAAAGAGAGGGTGACTAAAGTCGAAAGACTGATAGCCACCCTCTTTTGCGTACCGTAAGCGGATTGTCGGTACTACTTAGTAACATGAAAAAACAAGTTGCCTCAGATAAAATTATCGAGGATAGATCTATTTTCCAAGGCCACTAAGCAACCCTAA
>OIXU01000036.1_pt1 | contig 38980 bp, 25 predicted proteins | sample 1587921 | NCBI WGS metagenome assembly OIXU01 (sample SAMN03283238) | human gut metagenome | biome: human-associated habitat; material: feces | host: Homo sapiens | place: Peru | collected 2012
CGTAAGGGTTTGTTCTTCCCGGAATGATTCTTGCCGGCTGCAGGGAAATGTTGTATCCGCGGAAAGTTCCGTTCTTCCATTCGCCGCTGGCAAGCATTTTTGGAGTTATTTCACCAATCTCGTTTCCTGTGACTCCGGCTTTTTCAAGCTCGGCTTTTACTTCCGCAGCTTCTGGAACAAGCTTGTATGTTACAGTTTCCCGCTCAATGATTTTAAATGGACTGTCTGTCGCTCCGCGTTTTTTTGCGAGCGTCGCAATTACGTCCTGCTGTTCTTTTGAAAGGTCTTTTTTGTCAATCTGGCCGTTGGTGCTGCTTTCCGCCATCTTTAAAAGTCCGGAAGCAACAGCGATTCTTGCAGGAAGAGCCGCGCCGGTGTATTCAGCCTTTTTTTCGGCGTTCATTTTAAGGATTCCGTCTTTTGCAAGCTGTCCGAACGCAGAGCCTATGTCCTTGTTTTCAATCTTCAGGGCCGATGCGATTTCAGGAAGTGTCTTTGCGCCGGAATCTTTCAGAAGAGAAACAACGCGTTCTTCAACAGTTCCGTCTTTTGCAAGGGCTTTGCCCATATCAGTTATCTCGTAGTAGGTGTGGGCTACCCGGCCGGTTTCCTTAAGAAGCTCCTTTCCGCCTAACCATGAAAAAGCCTGGTTCGCATGACCTTCTTTGTAGTCAAGCTCTTTGATTAATTTTTCAGATGTAAGCTCGTCCTTATCTGAATACTTTAAAAGCACCTTTATTTCCAGCGGATGCAGATTTTTAATAATGTTTGAAATGTTCATTTGTTTTAACCTGATGCAAGACTATCGGGTGAATTTTACATGGGAAACGTACTGTGCCCAGCTTATACCTCGATCGTCCTTGAAATATCGTTCTCTGTCTCTGTCCAAGTAAGTGTAATGATAATACTTGTTCTGCTTTGTAAAATCTTCAAGGCAGCCAAGTACGGCATTCATCGCTTCGCCAGAGTCATAAGTTACGTACATAGCAGTATAATAAATTCTTGCCTCGTCTGTCATCGGAATATAGTCAATTTTAACCTTTGCGGTTTTGTCAGTTGTGTGCTGAACTTCCGGAACAATGACTTTTTTTGAAAGATCCATCTTATCTTTATCGTCAGGAAGCGCAGAAACTTCGGACTGAGCAAAAATATTTCCGGCAAAAATAAACATTGAAAGCAATAATACAAAAACTTTCCTCATATTAGACCCCCTAATCGGATTGCAACCTTAAAACATTGTGTATTTTATAATTCTATCTGTTTCTAAAAAAAAATCAAGTTTAACTGAATACTGCCCCTGCGTTATTCCTATTTTTGGCTCTTTTGCGATTATTATGCGCCCTGAGATTTCCTTGGGCTTGTTTTTTATAATCGGGCGGTAAAAACTGCGTATTCCGTCGCGGATTGCATTTTTTGTGGCCTCGGAGATTCCTTCAAATCCGGTTTTAACCGGGGCGGTTCCAGTCCCTTGTGTTTTCTGCGTGTTTATTGTCTTCCATGCCCTGAAACTTTTCATCTGGCTTTTTGTGCGCTCATATTTTGTCCATATATGGATAAGATTGTCCTGTATCCACGGATTTTCGTAGGTTATCGGGCTTTCTTTCTGGTTGATTTGATTTACAGGTGAAATTTCAAGATATTCTTTTACTCCGCGCGTCTTGTCGTATGGAGTGTAGACAAAATTCCAGCCGTAAACCATTCCGTTGATTAAAAACGGCGCTGTGTCTTTTAGCCGTTTTGAAGAATAGTCAAAAATTCCGCTTTCTGTGTTCTGCGCCTCGGCAAGTTCCGGGTACGCGTCAAGCTCGGACCATATATGGATGTAAATTGTCTCGTCAAAATTCGGTGTCTGCGCATTCAGGTTAAAAACAAGTAGGAAAGAGAAAAGTATTTTTGCAAGAAATGATTTTTTATTTTCTGGCATAGTCTGTTGAAACCAGCGAAGGCGGAGCGTAAGTCACCCTGTTCCTTCCGTTGTGCTTCGACATATAAAGTCCATGGTCGGCCTGGTCTACGATTTGCGCCGCGATGGTAATCGGGTTTGTCTTGTGGTCGAATACAGAAACGCCGCAGGAAATCGTTACTTTCATGTGCTGGCCATTGAACGTAAAGTCGTGGTTTTCAATCGTGGCGCGGATTCTTTCGGCAATCTGCACCGCGTCATCTTTTTTTGTGTCGTTCAGAAGAACTGTAAATTCTTCGCCACCGTAGCGGCTTGCAAGGTCATCGTCGCGGAGACCTGTTTTTATAATGTGGGCAACCTGCGTAAGTACGTAATCTCCGCATTCGTGGCCGTAGGTGTCGTTAAAATGCTTAAAAAAATCAATGTCGAACATAAGGATTGCAAGCGGAATTTTCTCTGTCATTGCATTGTCCAGCTTTTCCGTAAGCACATTGAAGAAGTAATATTTTAACTTAAGCTGCGTCATCATATCTGTTGAAGAGCGTTCAATCAGCGCGGAGTTGTTGATTGCGATTGCGCCTAGGGACGCAATGTTCTGAACAAGGTCTTTCTCGTAGTCTGTGTAGGAAATGTCGCTTCCTGGCTCAAAAGTAAAGCGTTCTCCAAGGAACAGGATTCCGTTTATATGGTTTTTCTGGATGAGCGGAACAATTAGCGTAGGTGTAAGGGATTTGAGCATGTCTCCCGCGGTTGTGCCGGGGCTGTTTTCAAGAAGATAGTCTAGCGTTACAGGACGTTTTTCTTCGGAAAGAGTTGTTACGACAGGGTCGGTGTAAGGAATCTGGTATTTTAGGCCTGAGGTCTGGTCGAGCACGCTCTGCTTTGTTTCCAGCTGAAAATATTCGGAATTCAGCAAATCCAGGACAAAAATTCCTGCGTTTGTAACCCGCATCTGCGCCATGCACGAAAATACGATTGATTCCAGCAGTTTCGGGCCTTCCAGGGTGGAACAAAAAGAGCGGGAAATATCTAAAAGCTGTTCTAGGTCGTAAATATGTTTTTCGTATTCAGCAATCATCTGTTCTGTCGTCTTTTCTTCCATTTCCTTTTTTGTTCTCCCCCCCCCCCGAAGTGTGGGTCTAATTAGAAATTATAGCATAATTTTTCATTATATCAAAGAATATTTGCCATTTTGGAAATTGTTCTTCCATAGTATCAGTGTTGTCGCGGTTTCTTGACGACATCATCAGGACTTTTAGGTTTGAGATGATTTCGCTGGTCGGTTTTTTTGAATCCTGAAGCAGACCTGAGATGTGGTTTGAAAGCCTGTGTATATTGTTTATCTCTCGCGAGATGATTTCGCTTGCCTGTTCGTTGATTGATAAAACCATGTTTTCCAGTTTTCTGAAGAATTCTGGGTCATTGTGCGAATCGTGTATGAATCCTTCCAGCAGCGCGGTTGAATTTGCTTCTCCGTTTGAAAAGGAATTTTCAAAATCCTGTATGTTTTTTGAGCTTTCCAGCGCGGCGAAAACATCGGAGGCAAAGTCTGATTTGTATTGAGGATTGTTAAAGAATCCTTCTACGATAAGGTCGTTTAAAAGCGAGCGTATTGAGTCTGAGATATAAATCGATACGAATGTTTTCAGAATCCTCATAGGCATAATCCATGCGAAGGAAACCGAGGAATTCGCAAGAAGCTTGGCGTTTGTTTCGTTGTTGTATCCGGCCAGCTCTAAAAGTTCTGTTGTTCCAAAAAGATTTTGAAGCTCGTTGTTGATTTTTTCATCCTTCATCTCGGTTTTTATGCGCTGCTCGTCGGATTTGAATTTTGACTGAATCATTTCTCCGAAGTGCTTCCGCGCGGAGCCGCTGTATGCCGCGGATTTTGGCTCGTAGTTCAGGTCGCCCTTTGCGTAGCATATAAGAAGGCGTATGCGTTCCGGGGAAATTATGTGTCTGATTACAAATGCGATTTTTTTCAGGTTGTCTTCCAGCTCTTCTTCCCTGGAGTTTCCGGAATCCCCGGATCTTAGCGTCGCAAGGGCGGAAATTGCGTTCAGCGTGCTTGTGGTGATGTTCAGTCCTTTTATAATAAAATAAAGGTCTTCCAGGATATTCTGTATTTTTTCAACGGAAATTTCAAGGTATGTAGGATGATACCTTAGGTCTGCGGAAATAAAATTCGGGTCGAAAATCTGTAGGATTGTTACAAAGTTGAACCGGCAGAAGTCGCCTAGCTGGTGCAGCGCGTTTAGGTCGATGTCTATTTTTTTAAACGGTTCTGAATTCAGTTCGTGCAGAATTTTTTCAAGGTTTTTATGCTGCCGGTCAAAAATTTGCGATGTGGTCATTGCGGATTTGCTTTCCAGCTCATTTTTTCTGTTTTCGTATTCCAGGGATTCCACCAGCTGCTGGTTTTGCCTTGAAAATCCGGTGAGCACAAGCTGGTTTTCAAAACGCAGGTTTCTTTGGACATCTGTGCTGTATATTGTGGAAGAAAACAGGTTGTCCAGCGGCTTTGTGTTTATATATAGAATTCTTATGGCTTCCGCGAAATTGGGAAGAACTTTTCCGTTCTTAAAAATAGCTGGTTCCTGCGCGCGAAGCTCGCTTTCAAGCTTGCGCATTTGAATCCTTTTTTGAACTTCCGGAGAATTTTTATTAAAAATCGATTCAAAAAATTCAGAAATTGCTTGTAGAAAACTCATTCTTTGATTTTATCCCGAAATTATGTAAGGGTCAAATATCTCGTGATATTCATCTGCTGTGGATGCGTGAACTGTCTTCTGCCTTAGCTCCGCGCCGCCGGGAATTCCCTTTGAATAGGCGCAGAATCTTTTTCTCATTTCCATGCAGGCGCTTTTTTCGTTCGTGTCCGCGGCAAGGAGTGAAAGTTCCTTGAATCCTGTCTTCAGCCGTTCAGAAACCGGAATTTCTTCGTACGAACCTGTGGTAAGCAGGCGGATTGTTTTTGTAAAAATAAACGGATTTCCCATTGCTCCGCGGGCGAACATCGCTCCGTCGACTCCTGTTTCTTCAATCATTCTTTTTGCGTCTTCCGGGGTAAAAAGGTCGCCTGAGCCGAATACAGGGACTTTGCCCTCTGCAAGTTTTACAAGCTCGGAAAGTTTGTTCCAGTCGGATTTACCTTCGTAGCCCTGCGCCCTTGTCCTCGGATGCATTGTTATTGCGTCTGCTCCGGCTTCCAGAGCGGCGTTTGCGGCTTCCTTGAACGTTATGGATTTCTGGTCCCATCCGGAGCGGATTTTTACGGTTACGGCGGCTCTTCCTTTTACTGCGTTTATTACGGCTTCCGCGACTTTTTTAAGCATCTGCGGATTCTGCGTAAGGGCCGAGCCTGCTCCTGTTTTTACGATTTTAGGAACCGGGCAGCCGCAGTTTATGTCTATACATTCGCAGTGCGTTTTTTCAAGCACAATCTGGGCGGCGTCCGCCATGCGTTCCGGCTCTCCGCCGAAAATCTGTACGGAATAGACTTTTTCGTTTTCTGCGCGGCGCATAAGGATTTCTGTTTTTAAATTATTGCGCGTAAGCGCTTCCGCGGAAACCATTTCCGTATAAGTGAACGACGCTCCGTTTTCAATGCATATTGAGCGGAACGACCGGTCGCTGTAACCTGCAACCGGCGCAAGAAAAAGATTTCCATTAAGTTCTATCGGACCAATTTTTACCGGGTGATATAGCATTTTATTCTTCCGGCAGGTTGAATGCCTTGCAGCTGTTCTTCCAGAGCTGGGCGCTCAGTTCTTCAAGGTCGGTTTCCAGCATTTCCGCAAGGAATTTTGCCGTGGACGGAAGGTATGCCGGCATTGTGCGCTTTCTTTCGCGGTATTCGGCAGGAATCATGAACGGAGATTCCGTTTCAATAAGAATTCTTTCGTGCGGAATGTTCAGCACGGTTTCATGAAGGTTTCTTGCGTTCCTGTAGGTTAAGTTTCCTGCGAAAGAAAACCATATATTCATGTCCAGGCATTTTTTTGCGTATTCTGCATCTTCTGAATAGCAGTGAAGGATAGCTCCCGCTTCAGGAATCCTTTCCTTTAAAATGTCCAGAAGGTCTTTTCCGGCGTTTCTGTTGTGGATTATTACCGGAAGATTGTATTTCTGCGCAAGCTCAAGCTGCGTGATAAAAAGCTCAATCTGAGACCGTTTGTCGCCGAACTGCTTGTAGTAGTCAAGCCCGGTTTCTCCTACGGCGATTACGTTAGGAAGCTTAAGATATTCTTCTATTTTACTGACGTAATCTTTGCCCGGATTTGCCACTTCGGACGGAGCGACTCCTGCCGCATGGTAAACGCCGGGAATAGCCTTTATTTGAGGATAAACTTTGGCAAAATCGTGCAGGGAATTATTAATGCTGACAATACGGCTTACTCCGGCAATCTTGGCTTGCTGAATAACGCGTAATTGTTCGATAGGGTCATCGTATATAAGCCCGATGTGAGCGTGAGTATCAAAAAATTGCATGGCTTTCTTCCAAAAGATTATTTTTGTAGACAGGAATGTCTAAATAAAACGATACATTTTTTGTTCGTTTATACCGATAAAGATAATATAGTTTTTTTTAGTTGTCAAACTTTTAAAGTTAAATAGCTTTAATTTTGAATTTGATAATATATTAAAAAATAGCGGGATGGAGAGAAACGGCTGGCAAAAACACTCTGCTTTGCTGCCGCGGTAGCGGCAAAGTTGATAGTTCCAAGGCAAAGCAGCGCGTAGCCCGATATCGGGCGGTTTTGTCAGGCGTGGCTCGACTGGTAGCTATTTTTTACGTTAGAATCAATTTGAAGTTAGGGTTAAATATGATAAAATTTGACAGCGGCAAACTCTGTTGTTATACTAAAAAATCGCGTAGTATTTTTTTTGTAAATATTGACGGAGAATAATTTGGCAAGAACACAAAGATATAAAAACATTGAAAAAAAGATTGCCTCGAACGTTCATAATGGATTTGTTTCTTTTTTTAAGGCGATTGGAATTTTTTTTGCAAGGCTTTTTAAGGTTTTCGACAGTAAGCTTACAATTATGATTGTTCCGCATTCTCAGAGCAAGGTTATAAATATTCAGACGAATGTCTTTGCGCTTTCGTTCGGTCTTGTGCTGATTGTTGGAATTGTAACATCATTCTTCTATTTTAACCGCCGTGCTGTTCTTTCAAACACGGAGATTTCCCGTCTGGTGAACAAAAACCGCGAGACCCTTGCGAGCCTGGACGAGCTTCGCGACGAAAACACGAACCTTCTGCAGGCGGCAAAACGCTTTCAGTCTTCTCTTTCCCAGTCGCTTTCGCTTTTAGGACTTAACAGAAACAATAATGTTTCGCAGGCTTCCATTCAGGGCGGAGATTTAATGTCTTTGTTTGGCTCAAATGATTCTTCCGGCGGCTCGGTTAATGAAACGGCCGATGTCCGTTCCCTTACGGCTTATCTGGAGGAAGCGGTTCAGCCGATTGAGCAGATTGGAAAAATGCTCGACAACCAGAGTTCCCTGTTCCGCGAAATTCCTAACATCTGGCCGGTAAACAATCCGAATGTTCATATTTCGCAGCAGTTCGGTCCGAATATTCATGCGATTTCGGGGCAGTGGTACATTCATAAGGGAATTGACTTTTCAACGTGGCGTTCCGGCGACCCTATTATGGCTACGGCAAACGGCCAGGTTGTGACAGTCGGCTACGATGCAAGTTTTGGTATAAATATTATTATCCGTCATAAGCACGGTATGTATACCCGCTATGCCCACATGAGCGCGACCCGCGTAAAAAAGGGTGAATTTGTAAATCAGGGTCAGGTTATCGGCTATATCGGCAATACCGGTGTAACAACAGGACCTCATCTTCATTACGAGGTTCATATCGGTTCGGATGTAGTAGATCCTGTAAAATACATTAACATTAAGTTTTCTAAATAGGAATATATGGCATTTCGTTCAGATGATATTTCAATAAATACGTTAATCGGAAACGGATCTTTTATAAAGGGAAATTTGCGAATCAACGGTTTTATCCGCATAGACGGCGACATTGACGGTGATATTGATACGGATGGCGCTGTTATTATAAGCGAAAGGGCAAAAATCCGCGGAAATCTTACGGCGAAGTCTGCGATTGTCGGTGGAATCATCCTGGGCGATATTTCTGTTGCGGAAGGCGTAAAGCTTCTTTCTTCTTCTGCGGTTATCGGGAATATAATCGCAAAAAAAGTCCAGATGGAAGAAGATGTTATTTTCCAGGGGCATTGTATTTCAATTGCAGATGAAGAGCGGTTTGAAGAATCTAAAAAATATTTCCTTCAGCAAAAGGCGATTCGTGACAAGGCAGTTTTTTAATGGGCGAATTTGATGTATTGAATTCATCGCTTTATTTTTCCGCCGCCTCGGCCGCTTCTCAAAAAGCGCAGAAAGAGCAGGATAAATTAAAATCCGAAAAGACAAAAAAATCTTCTTTTTCAAATATTATGAAAAAAGAGGAGGAGATTTTTGATTTGGCAAACTCCGGGCTTCCTGTTGAAATTGCCGGCTTTTCTGTTGAAGAGGCTGTAAACTATTTGAAGGATGCCGTTGATTTGGCGGCGGATGCGCTGGCTAATTCGGCCAATGAAAACAATGTCGCCGCATTCAGAAAATCTGTGGGTCAGTTTATAAAGTATATAGAAAAAAATAATTACGAGATTGAAACAAGAAAAAGGCTGGGAGTTTCCCATAGAAAATCAGTTTATTTTGAGGAAAAAAGACCTGTTGATCCGCTGTTCAGAATCCGGGTTATAGACAAAAAACTTGATGAGCTTGCGTTGATGGTTCTTCAAAAGCATGCTGATAAATTAAAATTGCTGTCAAAAATTGAAGAGATTAAAGGTTTGCTTGTGGATTTTTTGGCGGAATAAGGTATAATTAATTTAAATAAATATGAGTGATATTTTTGAAGAAGATATAGATGAAAACGAAAATCTTTCCTCTCTGGAAGATGACGGTGATGGAAGCCGCGAGGAATATGTTTTTGACACACCGCTTTATGTGCTGAAGCTTGATTATTCCTGCGAATCAGTTTATGCAAGAAACGAAAAGAAAATAGACGTTCGTGTTGGCGAAAAGGTTATTATTCCTACCAGATATGGCAAGGATATGGCGAAATTCATAGGAATTTCAAAAAAGCCGATGGGAATAAAGCCTTCGGATGTTGTTGTCATTGAACGCAAGGCGACTTCGGAAGATTTGGCAAAAGAGGCGGAAAACAACGGAAAGGAAAAAGAGGCGTTTTCTGTGTTCAAGGAAAAAGTCGCGCTTCATAAATTGGATATGAAGCTGATTTCCGTGCATTTTCTTGTTGACGAGCCGAAGGCGCTGTTTTTTTTCAGCTCGGAAAACCGCGTGGACTTCAGGGAACTTGTAAAGGATTTGGTCAGCGTATTTAAAATGCGTATTGAATTGCGTCAGATTGGTGTTCGCGATGAATCAAGGATTATCGGCGGTCTTGGCGCGTGCGGCCGGCCTTTTTGCTGCCACGGAATAAGCGACAGGCTGCGTCCGGTTTCTATACGTATGGCAAAAGACCAGAATCTTTCTTTGAATTCAATGAAAATCAGCGGTCAGTGCGGACGTCTGCTTTGCTGTCTTTCCTATGAGTTTGACTGGTATAGCGAGGCGCGCAAGAAACTTCCGGCGGAAGGCGTTCATGTTTACTACGACGGAACGAATTTTAAAATTTCAGAAGTCAATTTGATTACAAATATGATAAAGATGCTTGGCGACGATGGCCGTCTGCTTGAAGTCAATGCGAAGCGTTTTTTCCGTGATAACAACAGGTGGAAAATCAACTAGTGTTTGTTTTCGCTTTCTTCCATAAGGGCGCTAAGGTCTGAAAGGGCTTCAAGGTTTGGTTTCTGGAAATTTTTTCTTTGCTGCGTTGCCGCGTTAAAAAGTTTGTCTAAAAGCTCGGTGCAGTTGTCGACCATTATTTCGTAGATTTTTGGAACAAGCAGGTTTTTCTCTGTAATATCCAGCCCTCTTTGGCCTGATTTTGTTAAAAATGCGAATACGTAAAGTGTCTCGGCCTCTGTGGTTCGCGTCATAAAAAGAATTGCGTCTGAATGAAACCGGAGTCCTTTTATTGTAAATGTTATGTCCTTGATTTTTTCGTACTGCGCAATTTCCGCCATTCCTTCTGGAAGTGTAAGCGAAAAATGCGAAATGCTTATGTCGTTTAGATTTGCATGAATCGAACTGTTTTCTTCTGAGTCAAACTGAACCTTGCAGTTGTTTGCGCAGACGGCGCGTACATTTTTTCTTCGTCCTGCCGCCTGGTTTGCGTAGAGAACTTTTTCAATCAGCTCAAAATTATTTTTTTTCTGGTATTCAAACTGGATGCAGCCGCAGTTTATTCCAATCGTGTAAAGGTACAGTTTTTCAATTGCCGTTTTTTCTGCCAGGCTCTGGCGTTTTGAATAGGTTACGCCGAACCGGGCTTCTGGAAATTTTTCCTTCAGGTGGCTTATGAGCCGCGGCCATGAGTTGTCCTGGAGCGGAGCGTCGATGTTAAAAAAAAGAATTGAATCTTTGAATACAGAAAGTATTATTTCGATTTTTATTTCTATAGGAAGAAAAATATCTGTGTCTATAAAATAGCACTCGAATCCGAGCGTAAGGTATTCTTCAAGATATGCCTGTGGAAACAACGATCTGTCTGGTGCAATAAAAAATGTTTTTCGGCCTTTTACGATTTCATCAAGTAGGTTACTCATTTATTTTCCCGAATCTTAAAATATTATAACACACAATCTTTACTTAGGTGAAAAAATTACGTTAAAATCGTATTAATATGGAATTTACACAAGAAGCAATTGACGCATTGGACGTCAATGAAGTTGAGATTATGAAAAAGATTGCTGAAGAGCTTGATATTCGCATTCAGCAAGTTAGCGCGGTTATCAGTCTGATTCAGGAAGATTGTACGATTGCCTTTATCAGCCGTTACCGAAAAGAAAAGACGGGAAACCTTGATGAGGTTCAGGTTCGTGATTGTGATCATTTGTTCAAGTCATATAAAAATCTTGAAGAACGCCGCCTTGAGATTGTGAAGGGCGTTTTTGCGCAGGGAAAACTTACGGATTCGTTGTACGAGGCGATTATGTCGGCGACGACGCTTGCTGCGCTGGAGGATTTGTGGGCTCCATTTAAAAAGAAAAAGAAGACCCGCGGAATGGTCGCTCAGGAAAAAGGTCTTGAACCTTTGGCCGACGCAATGCTTGTGATGGATGACTCTTCTATAGAAAAAGAAGCGGAAAAATATGTAAAGACAGATGCGGAGGATTCTGCGCTTAATGTTGAGACTGCAAAAGACGCGTTGGCAGGCGCAAAAGACATTATCGCGGAGCGCGTAAGCCAGGATTCAGAAAACAGGACTGCCATCCACGATTTGTACATGGCGACCGGCAGCATAAAGTCAAAAGGAATTGTTCCGGAAGGCCAGACGGAAGAGCAGGCGATGAAAACCAGCACTTACCAGATGTACTGGGATTATGCCGAGCCGCTTAATCAGGTGAAGCCGCATAGAATTCTTGCGATGAACCGCGCTGAACGCGAAGGCGCTCTAGAAGTTACAATCGATGTTGATGTTGACGCGGCGATTGACCTGATAACTAAAAAGACTGATACACACAACAAGTATCATAAGGAAGCGATTGAGGACGGAATTGTACGTCTTCTTTCTCCGGCGGTTGTGCGCGAAATACGCTCGAATGAATCCGACGAGGCGGACGCGCATGGAATCGGAATTTTCAGCGAAAATTTAAAAAATCTTCTGATGACACAGCCAATCAAGGGAAGCCGCGTTCTGGGGGTTGATCCTGGCTACAGAAATGGAACTAAGTGCGCCGCCCTTGATGAAACCGGAAAATACCTTGGATTCTTCAAGATTTTTCAGGAACAGGATCCGGAGGGCGCGTACAAGGCAATCAACGACGCTGTTGACAAGTATGATATTCAGGTTATAGCTGTTGGAAACGGAACCGGCTCGCAGGAAGTCCAGGCGATTGTTTCAAAGGTTATAAGCGAAAACTATGCTGATTCTGATGTGAAATATACGGTTGTTGATGAGTCTGGCGCGTCTGTCTATTCTGCAAGTCCGGTTGCCACGGAAGAATTCCCGGATCTGGACGTAATGGTCCGCGGTGCGATTTCAATGGGTCGCCGCCTTCAGGACCCTCTTGCGGAGCTTGTAAAGATTGACCCTAAGGCGATTGGAGTCGGACTTTATCAGCACGATGTAAACCAGAAAAAGCTCGCGGAGCAGCTTGATGAAGTTGTAGGTTCTGTTGTGAACAATGTCGGCGTAAACCTGAACACAGCGTCTTATATGCTTTTAAAGTATGTTTCAGGAATCAATACTTCCACGGCTAAAAAAATTGTGGCTTACCGCGACGCAAACGGTAAAATCATGAGCCGCGAGGAATTGAAGAAAGTTCCTGGCGTAGGTCCTAAGGCCTTTGAGCAGTGCGCGGGATTTTTGAAGATTGCGGAAAGCGCAGATCCTCTTGATAACACCTGGGTTCATCCTGAAAATTACGATGTTGCGCGCGAAGTTCTGCCGGTTGTGAAGGCGGGCGGAAAAATCGACAATGAAACAAGAAAAACGCTTTGCGAAAAATACAATATTGGAGAGACAACTCTGAATGACATCATTGATGAGCTTCAGAAGCCGAACCGCGACCCGCGCGACGGTTATCCAGCGCCGATTATGCAGAAAGGCGTTGTCCAGTTCGAGGATCTTAAGGAAGGAATGAAAGTTACCGGAAAAATCAAGAACGTTGTTGATTTTGGCGCGTTCGTAGACATCGGTTTGCACGAGACAGCGTTGATTCACGTTTCTGAGCTGAGCGATAATTTTGTTTCTGACCCAATGGAAGTTGTAAAAGTTGGAGATATTTTCGAATTTACAATTATTGGACTTGACAAAGACAGAAAACGTATTAGTCTTTCTTTGAAAAGCGATGCGGCAAACCGTATTGGCGGTGCCTCGTCTGGCTCTGCAAAGTCTTCTTCTGAAAAAACTGGCGAAAGGCGAAAGGTCGTTGTTGTAAAAAAAGGTTCGAAGCCTGATTCTGGAAAAACTGTTCATCGAAACGAAAAATTTGGTCAGCGCGGCGGCGGCCGCAGCTATGGAAGCGACGACGGAATGAGTTACAATCCGTTTGCGGCGCTGTTAAAAAAATAATTATCTGATTTGCGGCATAAAGTTTCAGGCGATATTCTGGCTTTGTGCCGCTGTTGGTTTAGGGAGATTTATGAAGAAATTTTTATTGCCAGCAACTGCTGTTTTCTTATCTTTTATTTTTTCTTGCAATTTCGAAACGCCGGAAAAAGTTTCTGTCGTAACGGATGCCACTTATTCTTTTACTGTCGGTGAATTTAAAAAATCACTTTCTGAATATATGTCGGTTGAAAAAATTCAGGAGTATGTCAGCAAGTCTGACTCCGGCGGTGTTAAGTATGCTGTTTATGATTACAATCCGCCTTCTAACAATGAACCGAACAAAAGGCCGATGCAGAAATATCTTGTTGACATGACGCTTGCGGAAATTCCTGTTGATGTGGGCGCATATCTTGAAAAAATGGATTTTTCTGATTTAAATTCTAAAGGTGAAGGCATTTCCCTTGGGCAGAAAATCGCGATTCCGAACCTTTCTGAAAAAATTGAGACTACAACCATAAAATTTCCTGACATTTCCAAAAAATTTGAAAACGAAACTATAAAGATTTACGATAACCTGCCGATTCCGGAGGTCGATGTTGCTCCAGGCTCGCCCATTGTGATTAATACAACTATCAATAAGCCGGACTTTAAGACGGCTACGCTTTATTCTGGCGGAATTGTTTTAAATGTCGTCAGGACAGATGGAACTCCGACACCTGGTTTTTCAACAGACTTTACTTTTGATCTTTTGTCAGAGGATGGAAAATTGCTTTCCAGGGCGGACAATGTAGACATTGCTTCCGGCTCTGATATTGCGTCCGGCGGAAAAAACATTTTATTTGATTTGGGAACAAAGACAATTACCAAGGAACTTAAGCTGAAAATCTACGGAACTGTTTCTGGCGGAACTCCGTCAACAGTAAATAAATATACATTGAACGCGAAATTTGCACCCGGAACGAAATTTTCAAAAATCACAGGTTTTACGGACGAAATCGGTGATTCGGGCGATGTGGAACAATATGTGACAATTTCTACTGATGAGACATTTGTAAAGTGCGAGATTGCCTCTGGTTCGCTGGAAATTGTCTCAAAAAAGCCGGACGGCTGGACTGGAGTTACGGCAAAACTTTCTGATTCTGGAAGCATTTCCGGGGCTTTGGAATTGCCTGCGACCGCAAAATTTGATTCAGTTGAAGACAGCTCTGCTTTTATCCGGAGAAAATGGGACTTGGCGAAAAGCGTATTTTCAAAGGAAAACGATCCTTCTGGAAAAATTATTTTTAAGGACAAAATAAGTTTTTCATGCAGCAATGCGACCCTTGTGTTCCCGAACGGCGAGCAGCCGCAGGTTACGCTTGAAACCGCCTGCAGGATTCAAAAGGCAAGCTATGTGGTTCTGGATTTAAGTTCAAAGGCGGATATGCTGAACTTTTCAAAGAAAACTCCGTTTTCCGGCAGCATGGAAGATTACGTTGAAGAAATGACGCTTGTGAACAGCGGCCTTGAAATTTCCTACAAAAACACATTGCCGAAAGGAAACGATGGAGACAACGAGATTTCTATGGAAATAGTTTCCGGTCTGCTAAAAATAAATGACACCGGCAATTCAAGGAAAATCATGCTGCCGCAAAAATCCGAGACATTCACCAGTTATTCCCCAAAAAACGAAGGGATTCTTGTTTCGCCGAAGACTGATTCGCTTGATTTTAACGTAAAACTTATTCTTCCGTGCGATGAAGGAATGCCGGACAACTGGGCGGTTTTAAAAAATGTGGACTTGGACGGCGAATATGAAATTTCTGTTTCTGCAAAACCTGTTTTTGACTGGCTAAGCGTAAAGATAAAAACGCCGGAAGGCTCTGAAATAAAAGGCGTGGAAGACACAGAGCTTAGTTTTGACAAGCTTTTTTCAACTATGAAAGACGAGCTTGGCGACGAGTCTGAATTTATTGACAACATAAAGTTTGAGGAGCTTCCGCTTTATTTGTACTTTCAGAAACCGAAGCTTGATTCTCTTTCTGGCATGGACTTTACTGGCAAAATTGTTCTTGAAACTTCTGCTGGAAAAGAAGATTTGCTTGCATCCGGTAAAGAGATAGAGACAAAAGATAGTGAAATTATAAAGACTGACAAGGATGGCGTTGTTATAAGCGAACTTTCCAAGAAAGATTCTTCGGGCTATGCAGATATTGCGTCCCTTTTTAACGGCAGCAAGTCTGAAAACCTTAAGCTTGACTACGATGTCCGTTTGGGCGGTCTGGATGGCACTGTTGAAATTAAAAAGGCTGACTACGAAAAACTGAAATCTGAAAATAAAGACGCTCCGGTTTCCATAAAGATTTCTGCCCGGCTTGTTATTCCTCTTGCGCTGAAGCTGGAGGCTAAATCAGCTGGGAATGTAACAAAAGTGAATATCCTGAAGCTTGCTAAAAAAGATTCCGGTGAAGATTTGTTCGACAGAGGAGAAGCGACTTCTCTTGAGGATGTTGAAAAATATATTGATTTGATTGAATCTGCTTCGGTGATTTACAACATTGACAACGGACTTTTTAGTTATGCTCAAAGCAGTAAAAGCGGCAAGATTCTGTTTGACACAAATCTGGCTGGAGTAAAAAGACGTTCTTATGAACTTTCTATGGGAAGCGGCAATGAAAAAATCTATACGGAAGACGTAAAGGCTATGCTTAGGACATATCCGTTCAAGCCGGGCATAGTTGCAAGTTTTCCTGATGGAACTTTGCAGATTTCGCGGAATGCGGAATTCAAGGTAAACCTTGCGGTAAAAATCCATACGCACGGAAAAATTACTATTTTCGGAGACTGATATGAAAAAGATTGTTTTAATTCTGTTTGCTTTTTTATTGCCGGCCTTTGTTCTTTCCGCGGAAACGGATGGCTCTGACTTTGCGGCCGGTTCGCTGGAAGGCCAGGAAGACGCGGAACTTTCTGCCGCTTCTGATATTTCTGACCCGCTTGCGGAAGATTCTGTCATGGATGCGGAGGCGGAGCTTGAAAACGTAAAGCCAAAAGAAAAAAAACGGATTGATATTCCACGCCGCATTTTTGAAATCGGTTTTGACGCTGATGTTGGATTTTCCAACAATTATTTTGCCATTTCCGAGCTTATGAAAAGGGAGCTGGAGATTGATCTTAGGAAAATTGCCGATGAAATTGACAAAAAAGGCTTAAGCTTTGACATTAACTTCCTTTCTGATTTTTTTATGAATCTTAACTTAAAGAACGGCGTTTCTGTGGGATTGTCCTCGGGAATAGAAACTTCCGGGAACGGAACTATTTCTAAGGAATTGTTTGAATTTCTGGGTTACGGCAACGAGCTGAACGAAAAAATCTCGGTTTCCGGAAACCTTGACTCAAATCTTTTTGCCTATGCAAAGACTGATGTCGCTTTTGACATCAAGGGATTCAGGGTTAGCGTAGGACCGGCTGTGTTTTTCCCGGTGTTCCACGTGGAAACTACAAAATTTGACTCGCATTTCTTGAATAAAAGTGACGGAGCGCTTGAAGCGGCGGTTTCCATTGGGTATAAAATAAATTCCTGCATGCCGCTTGAACCTGTCTTTGACGGCGATTTTAGCGATTTGATGCGCTTTAACAACATGGATTATACAGTCGGATTTGACCTTTCAACTTCTATTGAACATCAGATTCTTAACACTTTGCTTGGAAGGGCGTATATGCGTCTGCCGATTGTGCCGGGAAGCATGGAAAACATCGTGTATTCATCTGTGGAAATGCGCTATGGCGCGGATGACATTTTTGACATGATGAAAAACGAGGGCGAAAATCTGACCTTTGATTCCGGTGAAAATGTTTACGGCAAGGAACGCTACTGGATTTCCAGACCGTTCAGGACTGGCGCGGAAATTGCGTGGCGGCCGTTTGGAAACTGGATGAGGTTCAACGCGCTTCTTGGTTTTGGCGTAAAATATCCGTGGACTGAAGACGCAAAGGCGTATGTTGAATACAAAGCTTCTGTTGAAACTTCAATATTTAATGTTATCGGCGTGAATTTTTCTTCCGCGTATCTTAATGAAGTTTTTATTCATCAGGCAGGATTTATGCTGAACTGCAGGGTATTGGAATTTGATTTTGGAGTTTCTGCGCAGGGCGCGAACTTTAAGAAAAGCTGCCTTGGCTCAGGCCTTGGCTCAGGCCTTGGCGTGTATACAGGACTCAGAATCGGCTGGTAGATTCCAGTTGTGAATCTGCTTGCCGCTTTCTTTCTAAAAAAAGTTTTATTGCCGGAATTGCCACCAAACTTGATTTTGCTTTAGATTATTTGTATATTTACGCTGGTATTGTAGCAAATTAAAGTTTATACATTATTCTGCCGATGAGTGAGAGATTAGGTTTTCTTTATTTTGTGGGGAACATGTGTATGAAGTTCAATTTTCTTAGAATCGCGTTTGTGTCTTTTCTGGCTTTTTCTGCTGTTGTTTTTTCAGCCTGTGATGTTGGTTTGGGCGAGGCTGTTGATACAATGCCTCCTGTTGTTGGAATAACGCTTCCTACTGCCGATTATATTATAAAAGATGAATTTGTAATGAGCGGAACCTGCTCCGATGACAAGGGTGTTGTTTCTGTTGAAGTTTCGCTAAAAAATACTTCCACCAAAAAAGTTTATCCTTCTTATTATGCGGACATAGATTCTTCGAAAGATACATGGTCGTGTAAAATAAACCCATTGTCGACTGAAAAATATATTCCGGACGGAACTTACGAAGCTACTGTTACGGCAAGTGATAAATCAGGTCGGAAAACTGCTGCGACAAAATCTTTTATTATAGACAATACTCCGCCGATTCTGGTTTTAACCAGGCCTTCAACAAAAATTGCTGCTGGAGGAACTCAGACTTATGATACTTATGGAGCGGAATTTGATATTACCGGACAAGTTGCGGACGATAACAATATAGAAAAGCTGGTTGTTTCAATTTATGAGGATGCCGCAAAAACGAAGCACGTAAAAGATGTTGAATTAAAAAATGTTCCGCCAACAATTGACCTTGCGGTTGCAAAGTGGGGCGAAAAAGAAGGTGATCTTGCAGGAATTTACGAAAAGATATATGGCACTGAAAAAGCAGGAACAAAGGCATTTTATTGCTCGATTACGATTTATGATGAAGCTAGACACTGTCCGCCGATAGAAAATGACATTGGAAATTCCAGGGATGCATATTATCTTTATAAAGATATTTATACGGACTTACTGAAAAAATACAAAATAACACAAATTTATCATATGCTGAATGGTTCTTATGGAAGCGCGTTTGATTCCATGGAGTCGGATGAAGCGCGTGCTTCTGCGTCACAAGTTCAGGAAGAAATAAAAAATGTAAAAACGATTTTGGAAACTTCAAAGACGGAAGTCGGTTCGTTCAGTTTGAATCCGGAAAACAGCCCTTCTTTCAGCCTTAGCGGATTTGATTCGCTTTCAGGAAAAACAGAAAATGATGACTATAATTTAATTTTGAACAACACTAATGATTATGGAATTCTGAACAGCAGTTCTATAACTGTTAAATTTTCTGCAGGTCTTGATAAATCTCCGCTTGTGGAAAAATCTTTGGGGTTCTACTTTGTGCCTTATATTCAAAATGCAGATGGAAGCTGGGCGGTAAGCAAGGATGAAAAAGATAAGATTTGGCTGGTAAAACCTTATCAAAAAGATTCTGACGGAAACTGGAAAGACACCATAGATGTTTCTGAATTTGCTGAAGAAAAGCAGGCTGCCGCTCTGACTCATTTTAAAGACTCAAGAAAATATCTTGTAACGGTGGGTTCTTATGATTTTACTGCAACAATGAACATTTCTACTGCTGAATTTTTACCGCTTGTTACAGGAAAAATTTATGCGCTTGGTGCAGTTGGATATGATGAAAACTTGAATTCTTTTGTAAATTCAAATCCTTACGGATTTATGTTTTTATCCAGCGGTGCTGCTCCTACACTTGAAATTGAAAAAATTGACGGAAAGCCTGCAAAATCAAGCTGGTATATAAAAAATGGCGCAGGAATTACCATTTCCGGAAAACTTACGGCGGAAGAAAAATCAACTGTAAAAATAACGGTTCATGATAAGAACAATAATAAAGTTGATATTACTGGAAATTCGGTTCCTGTATTTGCTTCATCAGACAGTCCGCTTGATGAACACTGGGAATTGAAAGTTCCAAATGAATATTTTACAAAGACTGTCGATTCCGGCGGAAAAGTCATAAGTTCAAATTATACAGTGACTATTTCCGCGACTTGCGGCTCAAGAACGACTGAAAAACAGATTGCCGCAGGTTATGATGTTGATGGTCCGAACGTAGAGATTGCATCTGTTCTTCCGTATGCTGAAATTTCTAAGGATACGGTTACAAAATATACTGTAAATGGAAAATTTAATGTCAAAGTTACTGTAAGTGATGAATTTTATAAACTTTCAGAAACAGAAATGACAACATTATCTGTTTTTAGTAATTATGGTAAGCCAAATTATAAAGAATTGTACTCGTTTGCTACAAGTTCTCCTAATTTTAACGCAGAAATAAATTCCCGGACGGATTTGCAGAATATTGATAAGGAAAATTTAACGATTGTTGTAACGGCATACGACTATGCTGGTAACAAAACAGAGAAAAGTCAGGAGATTTACCTTGATCAAGATACAGATAAACCTTCTGTAAAATTGACGAACGCTGTATTAAAAGATGAAGATTCTTCTGCGGATTATACAGCCGGCTATCCTGCAGGCGGAAAAAAGAATTTGTTCCTTTCCGGCGCTCCGGTCAATGCGACGGTAACGGATGATGACGGAATTAAAAGCATTGAAGTAAATATTTATGACGAAAACAATGTGAAAATTAAAGAAAAGTCTAAACTTATAGAGCAGTCAGATATAACATCAAATCCGTATCCTTTAAGTTTTGAAGTTCCTTCTGACATAGGGACATATTCCGTTGAAATCATTGTAAAAGATACGGAAAGCGAATTGAAGAATGACTCTTGCAAATTCTTCTTTATGGTTGATGCAGGAAAACCTTCTATAGTTGTAAATGAGAGTTCAAATGGAAAGTATTTTGGAAAACCGAACGGAACGATAAAGGTTACGGGAACTTATTCCGGACTGGCGGGAATGAAAATTTTCCGGCAAAATGTTGATGGCTGGAAGGAAATTACACTTCAGCCGGATTCTTTAAGTCAGTCTGGAAGCTGGGGAGATGAATTTCCTATTGCGGCGGACGCAACTGAATCATCAGATCCTGTTTTATCAAAATATAAAATACAGGATACAAAAGGAAGAACTGCGGAAGTTCCTTTTGCATATTATATCGATAACTCTAAGCCTGCTGTAACGATTTCAGAAATTCCAGAAAATCTTGTTCAGGACAGAATGTTCAGATTTGCGGGAACAAGTAAAGATGTTTCATCTGGTTCTTTTTTGGCAAGCGGTTTAAGTTCGCGCTGGTATTTATTAAAAAAAGAGCTGGGGGGGGCAGGTGAAGTTGTTGGATCGCCGGAATCAGAGTCAGCTGCGGAAGAGCAAGGATGGAAACAACTTTCTGGTGTTTCTGAAGAATGGAATTTTACTCACGAATTTAAGGAAGGAACGGCGGAAACATTTGGCGAAGGAAAATATACTCTTTATGTAATTGCGTTTGATGTTGCAAAGAATGCTTCGGAGATGATAAAAAGTTCCTTCAATGTTGATTTAAATGTTCCTAAAATTGAAACATTTTATTATTCTGGAGAAACAGAACCTGCTTCTGGATTAAAAATAATTCCTGACAATAATGCGGTTTCTGTTCTGGAAAAACCTTACGTATTTAAATATTCTGTAAGTGACACTTTTGGACTGGATTCGGAAAATCCTGTAACGTTAAAGGTTTACAAAAATGATTCAAACGGCTCGGCTGTAGAATTAACGGCTTCGGAATCATATAAAAATGAATATGCAGCCGGAGTCGGAACTGTAAAAATATTTAAAAAACCTGACGGAGCAGAAAATGTTCAGCCGGATGGAACATATATTTATGAAATTACGGCAAAAGATGCAAACAAAAAAACTTCTGTTGTAAAAAGGACGGTTATTCTTGACACGACTCCACCGGTTATTGAAATTATTTCTCCAAGCGCGTCAGAGTGGATTACGTCTTCTTCAAATAAAATAACAGTTAATGGAACAGCGTCGGACGAAAATGGAGTAAAAGCAGTTTTCTGGTCTAAAACTTCAAATGGAAAAATTCCTGAGTATTCAAACGGCGCATTTACTGTTCCTGAAAACTGGAAGCAATTGCAGGGAACGGTAAGTTGGAAGATTGCGGATTTTGAACTGACACCAGGGGATTTAAATAAACTTTATCTTGTTGCCTTTGACATTTATGGAAACAAGTCGGAACTATTAGAAAAACAGTTTAAATATGACGGAGAAGTTCCGAAAATTACATCCGTAAAGATTACGAAGTTTGCAGAAAATTCAACTTCTGGCGTTGACCTTGTGCTGGAAAATAATTATTCAGGATATTTAAATTCTTCTTCCAGCAAAATAAAGTTTGAAGCGTCTGCTTCTGATAATTATAAATTAAAATCCTTGAAAATTTCAGCAAAAAAAGACACAGAAGACTCTGTGGACTGGATAAAAAATGAAAATATTGAAAAGTCTGAACTTTCTTTGGATAAAGAATTCCTTACTGGAATCAAAAATTCTTCTGAGCAAAATTACCTTGCGGACGGAACTTATAAAATTTCAGTGTCTGCTACAGATGTTTCCGGGCAGACAGTAGTAAATCAGTATACGGTTATTATTGATACAGAACCTCCTGCGATTGCCGCCGCATCTCTTCAGGCAAATAACAATGTGGCTGAGAACGGTTATAATTCAAGCGCCTCACCTGTTTTGTCAGTGTCTGCAAATGATACTGGAAGTGGAATTTCAGGCGTTTACTATATGGTTTCATCTTCTAAGCTGAATGACTCAATAGAAAATGTGACCATTGATTCTCCGATGACAAAATCTGATTCCGGTTATTCCAGAAAACTTTCTTTGCAGGAAGGAACAAATTATATCAATGTAAAAGTTGAAGATAATGCCGGAAATATAAGTTATCATACTGCGGATAGCCTGCTATGGAATGTTGATAAGACAGGTCCTGTTATTGTTTTTGAAAGTCCAGATGTTTCTGCAATGCTTTCTAACAAAGTTGCTCAAAATTATAAGATAAAAGTTTCGGATGAACTGTCAGGAATGATGGAAAATTCAGAAGCGACAATTTCTCTTGTCTCGAAATCGGGGGAAGATGCGGCAATTGCTCCGCAAACTAACAATGTTCAAAAAGATGCGGCCGGCAATTTTTATATCCAGGGTATTTTTACTTCGGAAGATATGGGAAAAATTCAGAAAGGAGATGCGGCTGAGCTTTCTGTAAAAGTAAAAGATGCTGTAGGAAATGAATCTTTTGGAAAACTTATGCTTACATTCGACAATACTCCGCCGACTGTGAATATTGTAAATCCTGTGGCAGATTCTGTGAACGGAAAAATTTCAATTTCTGGAATTGCAAAGGACAATGTGGGACTTGCAAAAGTTGTTGTTTACAGGTCAAGAATTTTGCCTGGCGATGCAGAGGATTATGTTCTTGCGAGTGGGGAAAATGCCGGTTCTTATACAAAAATAAATGAATTCCTTGGTTCTGATGCTTATAACTGGGAAAAAACTGATTTCAATACGGCAGAATTCCCGGATGATTCAGCATTGACTTTCTGTGTTGTTGCCGAAGACACTGCCGGAAACATTGGGAGTTCCTTTAAAAAAGTAAAAATTGACCAGGATTCTGACCGTCCTGAAATAAAATTTACAAATCTTGTTTTAAAGGAAATGTCGCAGGCTAATTACAAAATGCATAAGTCTGATACTCTTTATGGAACTGTAACGGATGATGATGGTGTTCAAAGCCTTTATATTTCGGAAGATGACGGAAATACCTGGTCTGGCAATCTTTATGATGGCGGTGCATGGACTTATTCATTTACAGATAATAAAGAATATAGATTGAAATTCAAGGTTATAGATGCGGCAGGAACAGAATTTATTTCTGCAAGCGGAAGCGGAAATATGTTAAAGTCGCCAAAATTGACTGACGCAGGTGGCAATAAACTTGGCTATAAAGTAAGCGGAAATTATACTTTGGCCGATACATATATTTATTTAAGGGCAGATACAAAAGATCCAGATGTGCGTTCAACTTATTACATAATATCTGATGTAAAAAAGAATTTTACAGATGAGGAAATAAAAAATTATGCGACGGCCGCTGATTCCGAGTGGAGAATAGAAACCGGTATATCGCCTGTGGGTGGAAAACTGAAGTACCTGTATTGGTTGATTGATTCTTCTGATTCCAGCGGAATAAAGAGCGTTTTTGCGAACCTTGCCGGAAAAGGAGAAATTGCTCCTATTAAGACTGTAGAAATATCCGCAGAAAATAAAATCTGCATATTTGAGTTTGATGTAAGTTCCGGTTATCCGGACGGAAATGCAAAATTGCAGTATATCGCAAAAGACTATGCAGAGCGTTCAAAGCAGGGAGAAATTTCTGTTGCGATTGACAATACTGCCCCTGTCATAAAAATAAATAGTCACAAATCTGGTGCTTCTGTTTATGGCTGTGAAGTTTTGAATCTGCGTGGTACAACGGATGACTGCGAAAAGCTTTATGTAAAACTTACTGTTTTGGCGGATGTTCCAGATTCAAATTTTGGAGCGGATAACGCAGATGTCATAAAATGGGAAAGAATAGATGAAAAGACTTCAACCGGGTCATGGTCAATAATATTTAAGGAAGATACTAATTCTGGCGGAAATATTGATTATTACGCCGTTAAGGGAATTTTAAATAATTATTATGAAGCATTGTTTGGAATAGACACTTCAGAAACTCATGCTACAGAAAAAGATATGTACGTATGGCTTTACGGCGAAGATTCTTTAGGCAATGTCAGCGTGCCGGTAAATGTGTGTCTTAATGTTAATCCGCAGGGGGACAAGCCGATTGTAACTGTTTCTTATCCGGAACAAAAACCGGGTGAAGAAACTTTTGTTGGTGGAACAGTGCGTATAACTGGTTCTTCTATATTGGGTTCAAATTCAGTAACGGTTGATGCTGTATGGATTCAAATTGACCCGGACTACATAAACTCTTTTGATGAAAATTGGGAAACAAAACTGAAAAACTTGCTTGTTTCTTCAGGACTTGAAAATTTGTATGAAATTACTTCTACGGGGAACGGCAGTATTGGAAACGCAATTCTTGCAAGAGGTTCTACGGCTAGCTGGAATCTTGCGATAAACGAAAACAGAGAATTTAATACGGATGAAAACAGAACTATGGCAATCAGGGTATGGGCTCATTCAAGTTCCGGTAAGTACAGTGAACCTGTTGTAGTTCCTTTTACCCTTGACCCGAATTCTCCTGTTATTGGCAACACAGAGCCGTTGTATCTGGTTCAGTACGAAGGTTCTGACAACTGGGGAACTGTTGCCCGCAAAGTTAAGTTTGAAAACAATATGTGGATAAAAGGAACATGGTATCTTACCGGTTCTGTAGAAGATGATTCTGGAATAAGGGATCTGTTATGGTTCGATGAATCAACCGGTTCAAATACAAAAACAAACTTGCTGTTTTCCGAATATGTAAAGGAGTTGTCTTCAGTTGCAGGTTCGGCAGCCAAAAATTACAGGTTCAGCATTCCGGTCGGAAAAAATGATTCTGGTTTTGGAAAGTTAAAATATCGTCTTTATGCGCTGGAAGCCAGCGGTGACAAATCTGCCGAAACTAATCTGGAATTCCAGTATGACAATAAAGCTCCTGAATTAAAAGCAACGGACGCAAGCTATAAAAATGAGCTTGAAAAAACAGGATTAAGAATCGTTCAAAATAACGGAACTTACACAATAAATGGAACTGTAAATGAAAACAGCAATTCTGGTTACAATCAGAGTGGATTCAACAGGGTTGTCCTTTTCTTTACACGGACATTAAATGGCAAAAAATATGTGGTAGACCCTATGCTTTCAGGTGGAACTTCTGGAAGTGGGAATGCGCTGGAAATTTCAGGCTTGGAAGAAAAAGGCGGAATTTACTGGCAAAAACGAAGTTTCTCTTACGATTCTGATTCTGGAAAGATAATTCTTAACGATGTTCCGGGAAAATCAATCCGTGCCGGCGGACTTTGCAGGATAGAAGAAATTGACTACATAATAAAATCCGTTGATTACAATAATAAGGCAATAGTGCTGAAAACCGATCCGTCTGTAAATTCTCTTACTGGGAACGCATATTTCGCAGTTGCACAGATAATAGACAATACTGCGATTGAAAACGGGACTACAAAAGAATTTGACTTTAATCGTAGCGATGACCCTGCGACGAATGGAGACGGCGACCAGATGGTTGAAGGTGTAAGTCAAAGCGGTACAACGTGGAAGTGGTCTGCCTCTATAGACAGTTCTCTTATACTTGATGGTTCTATAGAAATAAATCTTGTTGCATTTGATGAAGCGGGGAACTCTTCTGAGGTAAAAACTTATTCAGGAACGGTAAGCAACAATGCTCCTAGGATTGCGGGCGTTATTTTTGGAAGTGATGATAATAACGACGAAACTATTTCTGATGGTGAACTGGTAAAAGTCTATTCTAAAATTTATACAGCATTGAATAATGACGGAATAAGGAATGGCTATATAACTGCAAATCAGATTGCGAATGATGTTACAATTCCGATTTCAAAAAATGCAGAGGGAAAATACGATGATGTTATTAATATCAAGGGAAAATTCTGCGTTCGCCCTGAAATTGTAGGCGGAAACAAGGGAATTGGATATAATTATAGCGTAACTCGTGATAATTCAGAACTTTATAAGGTTGAGACCATTACGAAACTTTCTGAAATTCATTCTTATGGAGATAAAATTCGTTCCGCAGAGGACGGAACAAAACTGAATGATATTGAAATTTCGTTGCAGGATATGATTAATAATAAGCTTACAAATGGAAAAAGTACGGTATTCAACTTTACTTTGTGGGATTATACAGACGGCGCAACGCCTGGAACAGATTCTAACTCTGCAAAACTCCATATTTATACAAATGTTAATATTTATGACGAAGAAAGTCCTGTAGTTGCGATAAATCCGTTCTATTGGAATAATGTTTCGGAAAACAGCGTTTACTACAAGGGTGGAATTGCGCAAGGTCATATTGAGCTTGGTTCAGATTTGCCGGAAAGTTTCTCTGGTTCAAGCGGAATTTATGACCGCGACCCAAAAGTTTCTGGAATAATCAAAATAGAAGGAACTGCGTCGGACAATGCTATGCTTAAAGAACTGTATCTTGATATTCCTGGGCTATTTACAAATAAACTGGTGGGTAAATACGAGTATGCCAGCGGAACTGGCTGGAAATGGAAAACAGACGGTTCTCTGGAAACTGATGGACTAAAAACAGAGATTGAAAATGTAAGCTTTGGAAACGCCGGGCACGAAATAAAATGGACTATACTTGTTAATACTGCAAAAATAAATGGACTTGCGGCGCTGGATGTTCCTGTTACAGTAAGGGCTGTTGACCGCGGAAGATTGAACTCTTCCCTTGGCTACGGTGAAAGAACTGAGGCAGGAAAAGAAAGCTCTGTTATAAGCGATGCCTATAGAATTGATGTTGTGCCGTATATTACTGGCATCACAACTAAATTAAGCAGTCTTAAAAAGAATAATCCTTCTGTATACGCAAGAACAGCGCTCGGACATTATTCGGTTGCTTCGGATGAAATAATTACAATAAGTGGATTTAACCTTGCAGAAGGAAATTCTGATGTTACAAAATCTATCTCAGAAATTACTACTTCAGGAGAATTTTCAATTACTGTAAATGAAATAAAAACTCTTAATAATGAGAACAATAATGACGGTAGAGGTTCTTATAAAGAAGAAACTACAAAAGTGACAGGTGATTATGATATATATAAAAATTACTACAATCGCCAGCCAAATAACGATAGCAATGATCTTTTGACAGATGATGTTTATTTTGATGTATGGGATATAAAGAAGGGAGCTCGTTCTAAAAATGGTACATTGACAGAACCTGTTATGCGTATAATGCCGGCAGATAATGATTCTGCAGGTGACTCATTAAAGTTTGCATTCACAAATGGAGCAGACCATTTTAGTATGGCTCCTCAAGCAAGTTCTTCTACCTCTTATCAGTTGTGGCAACGAAATTATGCAGATTTTAACAATGTTGCTTTTGCTTATGATTTAAACGGAAATAGTTATGGCATTGCTACAGGACTTGATACATATCCTAATGGAGTTTCTACATTGGCCGGACGCTTGACATTTGTTTCAAGTAGATGGGGAGTTTGTCAAATTGGTAGTATGGATGACAATTATTATGGGTATCATAAACTCCGCCTTGAAGCTATTGGAATAATGAAAAATTATTGGGTGCAGGGAGTTCAGGTTTCAGATGATTACATTATGGACACAAGAAGGTTCAATTCACCTGTATTAGCGACATCTGTACATACAGATGATACAACATCTGTTTATTGTGCTTATTACGATAAATTCCAAAAGCAGATAAGATTCCGGTATGGAACATTTGGAGGAAATGTCCCAGGTTATTCTAATGAAAGAAATAATAATAGTGGATTCGATCAGTTTAGAGATCAGCGTGGCCAGGGTAATAACTATATTAATGATAAAAAAGCCTTTGATGCATCATTTGATGATTATAGTCTAATTGCAGGAAAAGATGCTCAATCTGGTGCTGATACTGGCAACATTGCTGGTAAGTATGTTGCGATTGATGTTGTTCCTGGTTCTTCTGCAGCGGATGATGTGGTTGTCGCAGTTTGGTATGATGGAACGAACTTAATGTACAGTTTTAAGCGTAATCCTTATACGGATAATGACGCCGATCAGACTCATGAAAATACAAGTGGCTATTGGTCTCCGGCAAAGACAATATTCTCTGGCGGAGGTAAGTATTGCTCTATAAAAGTTGATCCAAAGGGTGGTATACATATTGCCGCTCAGGATTCCGCAGCACAAGATTTGAAGTATGCTTATCTTTCAAGTTGTGATGCTACATATACCGAAAAGACAGATGCTGTTGTGGTTGATTCCTATTCTATTGTTGGTTCTCAGGTTCATATTGATACGCAGATAGAAAATGGAAATGTAATTCCTTACATTAGTTATTTCAGTATTTCCTCATTAAGACCTAAGATGGCATATCTGTTGTCTCAGACAAAAATGAACTATAAAGAAAATGGTGTTGATGTAGATACTGATAAATTTACAAGAAAATGGGAGATTACTCTTATTCCTACCAATTCAGAGGTTCAAGATGACCATATAAACATAGGATTATGGAAAACAAAATCTGGCGAAAAACGTAAGACCGTATATACTTCTGCAGGAACAGTAGATATTGATAAAAATGGAAAGGAAGATGGAATAACATATGGTAATGGTACTGCAAATCCTGTTTTGGGTTATGCAATAGTAGAGGGAACTCAGGGATATATTGAGGTAGCCCAATTAAAATAAACAGGGCAATTTATAAAATTTTTTATGTTACCAGCTTCAAACGGTTACATCGAAACCGCCCAGCTTAAGTAACATGCTTGCCCGAATCCTGGCGCTTTGTGCCGGGGGTTCGGGCATTTTCTTTGCGATGAGTTTGGCTTGTTTTTGTTGTAACTTCCTGTTTTTTTGTTTATTTTAGAAGTATGAAAAGAATTATTGGAATATTCATTGGTTTAATGATTGTCGCTTTTGCCGGCTGTTCACAAAAAACGGCGGTTGCTGATGTTTTTGCGGTAAAAGAATCTGCTCCTATGGAGGCTGATTGTGCCGGCGCGCCCAGGGTTGCAATGTCTAAAAAAATGATGGCTGCCAATTATTCGGGAAACTCTTTTTCTGAAGAAGCCGAAGATTCGGGCGCTCAGAATGAATCCGGCTATGAAAGAAAACTAATCCGCAACGGAAGTGTTTCCATAGAAGTTACAGACCTTGTAAAAACTCAGGCCGCTATTGAAAACTGGGTAAAAGAATTCGGCGGATATATTTCAAGCTCAAATAACGGCGAAAAAAATTCAAGCTACACTGTAAGAATCCCTTCTGAAAAATTTGATTCGGCGATGGATTCTGCCGGTTCTCTGGGAACGCTGAAAAACAAGAATGTTTCAACACAGGATGTTTCTGAGCAGTTTTACGATTTGCAGTCGCGCCTTGCGACAAAAAAAATCCTTAAGGAAAAACTTAATGGCTATCTTAAGCAGGCGAATTCAATGCAGGATATTTTAAAAGTCGAGTCTGAGCTGAATTCTGTTCAGTCCGACATTGAATCAATGGAAGGCCGCCTAAAAAGGCTTTCTTCCCAGATTGATTTTTCTACAATAAGCCTTTACGCAAGTTTGCCTTATAAATCAACCCAGGGCGGCGGATTTGAGCTGCCGGATTTGGGAAACGGATTCCGTCATTTTGTTTCAAATGTAATATCGTATTTCGGCGGACTTGTGGCCGCGGTTTTCTATGTGATTATCTGCGGAATCCCGCTGGTTGCGGTAATTGCGCTTCTTTTCTGGCTTTTGTTCGGAAAGGTTGGTTTGCTTGTAAAACTTTATAACAAGCTGAAGAAATAATAAAACAATATTGGTTTTATTATGAATTAATTGTTATATAAACTCACGTTTTCAGCAGGAGGAACTTATGAAGGCACATATTACTTTGTGTGTTGCGATTGTTGTTGCGGCGGCGATTATGGCTTCCGGCATGACAAAAATTGTAAAGCAGGATCGTTCTGTTACAGTCCGTGGTCTTGCAGAGCGGGAAGTTGATGCGGATCTTGCGGTCTGGCCTATAACTTTTACGGTTGGAAGCAACGATTTGCTTAGGATTCAGTCTGAGACCGTTAAAAAAACTGCGATAATCACCAAATTTCTTGAAAATCATGGCTTGACGGCAGAAGATTATACGGTTCAGGCTCCGAAAATTACTGACAACACCGTAAATCCTTATCTGGATCACGAAAAAATGGTTTTCAATTACCTTGCGCAGGAAACAGTCCTTGTTCGGACTTCAAAAGTTTCGGTTGTAAAAGAGGCGCAGGCTGATTCTTTAAAGCTTACAGGCGAAGGAGTTGCGATTCAGCAGGATTATGATTCCAAGGTTGTATACGAATTTACCGGTCTGAACGAAATAAAACCGGAAATGATTGCGGAAGCCACTGAAAATGCGCGCCTCGCAGCTGAGCAGTTTGCGCGCGACTCAAAAAGCAAAGTTGGAAAAATCAAAAAAGCGACTCAAGGTCTTTTTTCAATCAATGATGCGGCGGTCGGCCTGGAAGAAAAAAAGAATATCCGCGTTGTAACAACTGTTGAATATTCCTTGAAGTAAGACAATAAATTATGCAAAAAAATCGGAGATTTTTATTTATTGCAATGCTTTTATTGTCTTATTTTGCATATCCAGAAAATCCGATGCAAAAGGAGCATGACAAGCAGCTTTTTGAATTTGAATCAAATTTTTGGGATGCTTTTATCAATGGATGGGTGCTGCATAATTTAAAGATTAAAAACAGCGCCTATCCATATCAATTTTATGACGGCAAATTTTATTTTTCAGAAAAGGCAAACGAATTCAAGGCTTGCAAAGACTGGTCGCTTGTTCTGGATTTTTCTTTGCTTGGAAACGAAAATTTTAATTCTTTAGGAACTGAAGCGAAACTTAATTTTTCATTTTTTAAGTTTTTTGGTATAAAAATAGAAAATTTTATGTTCCCTGGCTCTGAATGTGATTATTATGGAAATTTAAAGCTCGGTGGATATATTCAGCTTTTTAAATTCAACCCTTTTTCTTGTGATTTTTTTACGGCTTGGTCTTTAAAATATGACGAGAATTATCTAAATGGGCTTGTTTTTGGCGGAACAGTAAAATCTTATCCTTTAAAGCCGGTCAAGCTGGAATTTGGAGCTGCGGGGCACATTTTTACAAACGATGAATATTCCATGGAATTTACCGGGCATATCGGGTGTCTTATAAAATCTGTGGAAATTTTTGCGCAATACAAATATTTTCAGGAGCATATTTTTGGAGTTGGGGTAAGCCGGTATTTCTAAAACGTTGTTCTGCCTCTGAAGCTTCGGGCGAGCGTCAGTTTGTCGGCGTATTCCAAGTCTCCGCCTACAGGAATTCCAGTCGCAAGGCGTGTTACTTTTACGTCTGAATGTTCGTTCAAAAGTCTCTGCAGGTACATCGCGGTTGCGTCGCCTTCAAAAGTCGGATTTGTCGCGATTATTATTTCTTTTACTTCGTCGGTTTGGATTCTGTTTACAAGGCTTGCGATGTTCAGCTGGTCAGGTCCTATTCCTTCCAGCGGCGCGATTACTCCGCCCAAAACGTGGTAAAGCCCTGTAAAATTTCCGGCGCTTTCAATTGTCTGCACGTCCTGGGGCTGCTCCACAACACAGATAATGTTTTTGTCGCGCAAAGGATTTGAGCAGATTGGGCAGGTTTCTGTTTCCGTCCAGAATCCGCAGACTGCGCAAGGCTTTATTTTTTGCTGAAGCTCGCCAAGCTGCCTTGAAAAATTCTGAACGTACATTGAGTCGGCTTTTAAAAGATGATTCACAATTCTGGAGGCGCTCTTTTTTCCTATTCCGGGAAGCCTTGAAAAACTTGCGGTCAAATCGTCGATTACGCTCATTTTAAAGTCCCATTCCAGGAATGTTTAAGCCGCCCAGCAAGGAGGTTGACTGTTCCTTCAGTTTTTCCTGGATGTTGGAAATTGCATCGCGGTGGGCCGCAACAATAAGGTCTTCGAGCATTTTTATGTCGCGGTTGTCAACGCAGAGCGGGTCAAGATGAATTTCCAGCATTTCAAATTTTCCGTTCAGCTTTACCGTAACCATTTTTCCGCCGGCAGAGCCTTCCGCGGTAAGAGCGGCCATTTCTGCCTGAATTTTTTCAGCCTGTTCTTTTAGCGCCGCTGAATTTTTTAGTAAATCAAATGGATTCATCATATTGTTCCCCTTTTTTTATTTTTTTCCGCCGACTACGCGTCCTTTAAAAGCGCCCAAAAGAATTTTCACCTGAACCGGCAGTTCAGTCTGTTCCGTTTCGGGGTCTTTTTTTTCTTTTAAGGAAATTTGAAAATCAATTTCGGCATGGCAAAAGTTTTTTAATGTTGATTTTAACTGTTCCAGTCCGTTTGTTATTGTGTTTTTCTGAAACTCCGAGTCAATTGTCGTGAAAATTTTGTTTTCTTTCAATGTCCATGCTCCGGTCTGCATTAAAGTCGAGCTTAGCATTGGATTTGTTATTGAAAGTTCTGCGACAGTTTGGCTGAAAAGTTTTCCGATTGAGATTGAAAATCCGTCCGGCGCGGTAAAAAGTTCATCGCTGCGGTGAACCTCTTCATAAGAAAACTGTTCCGCTTCATCGTTTCCATTTTTTTCCTGTTCCACATACGAATTTGCAATTTCTTCTTCCCTGTTTTCGTCTGAAAAAACTGGTTCCGGCTCTGAATCGTCGATGAAGTCTGAAGAATCTTCCGGATTTCCAGAGTCGTAATATTCCGGGTCATTGAGAACGTTCGCGCTACCGCTGAAAAAATTCTGGCTCGGCCTTGATTTTTCAGGCGGCAAGGCTCCGCCATCAGGAAAAGGGTTTGTGTCAGGCTCCTGCTGCTGAATCAGGCCGGAAAAAAGTTTCATTCCGCTTGGCGCAGTTTGATTTTGTTCCGGTTCTGCAAAAGGATGCGCATTTGTTTGTTCCTGTTTTATTTCGGGCTGCGGCGCGGCCGGCATTTGTTCGTTCCGGAAAAAGTTTTTTTGTTCTGGTGAATCAGCCGGCGCGGAAAAAATTGCAGAATTTCCATTTAGAAGCAGATTTTTTGCCTGGTCGATTGCGGTTTTTACTTCGCTCGGAGAAACATATTGTGTAAGCCAGCAAAGCCGCGAAAAAGCAAGTTCCAGTTCGTATCTTGGAGAAAGCGAATAGCGTATGTCGCGGTAAAGCTGCAGAAAAATTGAAACCGCGCGCTCTGTCTGTATGGAATTCCATGCGTCTAAAACCAGCTGGCTGTATCTTTCCGGCGATTGGCCTAGCAGGCTTTCTTTTTTTATTCCATTTTTTAGAAGAAGCAGGCTTCTTAAATATTCGGAGCTGTTTGAAATCAGCTGTTCAATTGAAATTCCTGACTGAAGAAAATCGTCGAGCTGCGCCAGGACTTCTTCTGATTTTCCCTGCGCGCAGGCTTCAAAAATTGAATTTAAACGGTCAACGCCTAAAAGTCCAAGTTTGTCGCGTATTTTTTCGTAGGTTATGTGGCTTTCGCTGAATGCGGCAATCTGGTCAAAAAGCGTGTAGCAGTCGCGTACAGAGCCGCCTGATTCCTTTGCAATCCAGTAAAGCGCTTCATCGTCCGCCTGGATGTTCATTTCCCGGCAGGCGTCGGAAAGAAGGTTTTTAAGTCTTTCTGTCGCGACAAGCCTGAAGTTGTACTGCTGGCAGCGTGATTTTATTGTTGCCGGAACTTTTTGAAGCTCTGTTGTGGCGAATATAAAAATTACATGGGCAGGCGGCTCTTCGATTGTTTTTAAGAGCGCGTTGAAAGCGCCTGTTGAAAGCATGTGGACTTCGTCGATTATGTAAATTTTGTATCTGGAGCTTGCGGGCGGAAACATAAGTTCATCCCTGATTTGACGGATGTCGTTTACAGAGTTTGTAGAGGCGCCGTCGATTTCTATTACATCCATGCTGGAGCTGTTTGTGATTGCCCTGCAGGATTCGCATGTTCCGCAAGGAGTACAGGTCGGCCCGCTGGAATTCTGGCAGTTCAGCGATTTTGCAAGAATCCTGGCTGTAGAAGTTTTTCCGCAGCCGCGTGGTCCTGTAAAAAGGTATGCGTGCGCAATCTGTCCGGTTTTTATTGAATTTTTTAATGTTTCTGCAACAAACTCCTGTCCCGCAAGGTCTTCAAACTTTTGCGGCCGCCGGCGAGTTGCCGTTACTTCGTAAGCCATCGTTTATCCTCTGAGTTTCTTTTTTCTTGCAATTAAAAATGTTGCAAGACCGTAAAGAATTCCGCCTAAAATCATAATAAAGCAAAGAATTTGCCCTGTTGAAAAATTTAAAAGCGATGTGTTTGTGTATATCGGAGCGGAAGCGTCTGTGGCAATCCTGTAGCCTAAATCTGCATCCGGCTCGCGGAAATATTCTAGTACAAATCTGAAAAAACCGTAACCGGAAAGATAGATTGCGCCCATCATTCCGTCCCATTTTTTGTGTTTCCTTAAAAGCCATAAAATCAGCCAGAGAACGATTCCTTCAAGAAATGCCTCGTAAAGCTGGCTTGGATGCCGCGGAAGGTTTACCAGCGAGCCTGTTATTGTAAGCCCGATTTTTTCTGCGAAGTTCTGGACCCATTCAAGAGAACCGGAAAATCGTTCTGCGTCCGGAAAAATCATTCCCCACGGCTTTGCGGTGATTCTTCCGTAAAGCTCGCCGTTCAAAAAGTTTCCCAGCCGTCCGAATGTGTAGCCAAGCGGAATTGCCGTTACCATGGCATCGCTCCACTTTGTGAAAGATTTTTTTCTTCTTATGCACCAGAGAATCATTCCAAGGACTCCGCCGATTACGCCGCCGTGGTAGCTCATTCCGGCAAGTCCCGTGAATTGACCGCTGGAGTTGAACGGCCAGAAAATGAGCCACGGTTTTTGCCTGTAAATTCCGCTGGTGTCGTAGACAAACGCGGAAAATACCCGCGCGCCAATCAGAAGAAATATAATTCCGCTTGTAATAAAGCTAAAAATGTCGTCTTCTGACGCTTTGTAGTCCGGCGAGTCAAGAAGTCCTTCTTTCTGCTGTTTTTTTAAGACTGCGAATGCTGTTGCAAACGCAAAAATGTACATAAGACCGTACCAGCGCAAAAGTCCTAGAACAGGAACTCCTGGAAAAATTTCCGGATGAATCCAGGAAGGATAGTTGATAAATAAAAGCATATTTTCGTCCTTAAAGTTTAAAGCCCTGTTGAGCGGCTTTTACTATTTTTGATTTTAATAGAATATTTTCTTTTTTCAGCTGAGTGATTTCGTAATTTTGCGTTTTAATCATTTCGATTAATTCTCCGGTGGAAAGCTGTCCGCTTCCAATCAAATCGTCGATTCCTGAAAGTTTTAGCGCAAAGTCTTCGGCGGCCTCGTCGTTTATTTTGTCAAAAGAACCTGCCGTGTCAATTGCCGATGAAAACGCTTTGTCAAAATACCGTGGCTCTGCCACGCATATTTTTTCTGCGATTCTGTAGATTGCCTGCGAAAGCACGCTTTTTGGTTTGTAAATTATTACAGGAAGCCTTGAGGAAAGCGCCTTCTCCTGCAGCTGGTCGCGGAACATGAGTCCAAGGTATTCTATTTCCAGCCCAAGGTACTGCTTGCACGAGTTGCGGATTCTGCTTGCGCTTGCCGCATCTTTCGGGTCTTCTATCATATTCAGCGCAAGGCGGGGACAAAACTGCTTCATCCTGGCTTTAAAAAGCCCTGTGTTTTCCGGGTCGATTTTTTCCAAAGCCTGGGTTATCTGCGGAATGTAAAGGCTTTTCATCTGCTGGGAATTTTTTCTTACCTGCTCAAGGAGCTCGTGTCCGGCAGTTCCTTTTTTGTAGGTTGTATACATAAGCCTGAATACGCAGTTTTTAAGGAAAAGGTATCCGTCCAGCGTTGCCGTTACTGTCGGCGCGGTTATAAGAATTCCCTGCGGCGACTGTAGGAACATATCCAGAATAATCTGATGCGTTCCTGCGCCCAGGTCAAGAATAAGAAAATCAGCGTCTATGCTGCGGAAATTTCTGAGAAGCTTTGCTTTTTGCGCCGCTTTAAGGCTTGTAAGTCCTGGTATCTGGCTGTCTCCGGCGATAAAACTTACGTTGTCGTATTCTGTCGGTTCAATTATGTTCTTAAATTCAGTTTTGTCTGTAAGGTAAGTGCCAATGCTTCTGGTCTTTACGTTTTGCCCGATTGCAAGGTGAAGGTTTGACGCTCCAAGGTCCAGGTCGCACAGAACTACTTTTTTACCGGCCTGGCCAAGCGCAATTGCGAGATTTGCTGATAAAAGGCTTTTTCCGACTCCGCCTTTTCCGCTTGCTATAGGAAGAATTTGCATGCTTACATTATAACACAGATGACTTGAGTTTTTAAACATTTTAAGCGCGCTATGCGATATAAAAAGAAATAAATTTATGATATAATTGTTCTATGGAGTTAACAGTGCATAATCTAAAACACAAGTTCAATTTGTTTTTTTTATTTTTTATAATCTCAGTATTTTCTTCCCAGTGCTTTGCCCAGTCGCCGGCAAATTCCAGCAGTTCTAAAAAATTTGCATATCTGAATAAATTTGATTCAATGTTCCAGTTCGTCCTTCAGAACTACGTTGATGAGGTGGATCCAAAAGTTCTTTATGAAGGAGCGATGAAAGGAATGATGGATTCATTGGGCGATCCGTACACTTCTTATCTTGATGAAGATACAATCCGTGACCTTTCAGATACAACTAACGGCTCTTTTGGCGGAGTAGGGCTTTCCATTTCAAAACCGGTTGAGTCAAAGCCGAACAAGCCTGCTTATGTTGAAGTGGCTTCTCCGATTGAAGACACTCCGGGAGCTAAGGCTGGAATTCTTGCAGGTGATTATATTATAGAAGTTAACGGCAAGCCGACGGAATCCATGACAATGGATGAGGTTTTGAAGCATCTTCGCGGTAAAGTCGGCGAATCTGTTAAGGTAACCATCCTTCGCGGTAAAAATTTAAAGTTTACGGTGGAGCTTGTGCGCGCGCTGATTGAAATTCCTACCGTAAAGTATGGAATGATTGGAAATACAGGCTATATGCGCCTTATTCAGTTTACTCCTGATATTCCAGAACGCGTTCAGGACGCTTTGAATTCATTTAAAAAAGATAAGAATTTTAAAAATCTTGTTATTGACTTGCGCGACAATCCTGGCGGACTTATTACAAGCGCAGTTGCTGTTGCGGATAAATTTATTGATGAAGGCCCGATTGTTACGACAAAAAGCCGCCTTGATTTTGAAAATGCGGTTTATAAGGCGAGCAAGGATAAAACTCAGCTCCGCGGAATTCCTATGGTTGTGCTTATAAACCAGGGTTCTGCGAGCGCATCAGAAATTGTTGCCGGAGCGTTGAAAGACAATCACCTTGCATATCTTGTTGGCGCAAAAAGCTACGGAAAAGGTTCTGTTCAGCAGGTGATTCCGCTGGGCGCAAGCGAAGAAGTCAAGATGACGGTTGCCCGCTATTACACGCCTAGCGATACTAACATCGATAAGGTTGGAATTCAGCCGGATAAAGAAGTTCTGTATCCAAAGCTTACGGAGGATGATGAAAAGAATTATTCAAGCCTGCTGGAAGCGAATGTGATTGTTCCGTATGTTGAAGAGCACCCGGATATGACTGAAAAGGAGATTTCAGCCTACGCGGAAGAGCTTAAAAAAGAATACAGCCTTGATTCTCGTTTGTTGCGCCGGATTATAAGAATCCAGGTGAACAGGACAAAACCGACTGCTCTTTACGACCTTGATTACGATATTCAGCTGAATGCCGCGCTTGAGCTTTTGAATGGCACTGAAGATTTTGAGGCGCTTCTTAAGTCAACAAAAACGCTGAAAGAGCTTCAGGCGGAAGCAGAGGCAAAAAAGGCTGCGGAACAGCAGGAAGAAACGGAAAATTCAAAAAAGGCTGAATAATGCGTCAGTTTATTTCTTCTGAATTTCCTGATAAAAAGGGTTTTCTTCGCATTTATGGGAAAGACTTTCGTTATCTTAGGCAGGTCTTGCGATTAAAATCCGGAGATATGCTGGCTGTCCGCTTTTCTGATGGAACTTTGCGGAATACAACTGTATGCAAGATAGACGAAAATTCCAGGGAAATTCTTGTCCAGGTATGTGGAAATCCGGAAAAAACAGAAAATTCCTGTGATGATGACATTACGCGTGGAACAAAAGCTCAGGAAATTCAGAAATCCCTGCCGGACACGGAATATTTTCTTTTTCAGTACATTGCAAAGCCTGTAAAAATGGAACAAATCATAAGGCAGGCGACTGAATGCGGCGTAAAGTTCGTTATTCCGGTTTCAGGGGAATTTTCGCAAAAGCAGAATGTTCTTTCAATGCAACATTCAAAAAAAGAGCGGCTTGAACGGATTGTCCGGGAGGCGCGGCAGCAGAGCGGTTCTCCTGTTGAAACTGAGATTCTTGAGCCGCTTACTACGGAAGAAGCGGTTTTATTCTGGAAAAAAAGCACTTCTTCACTTTCTGCCGAGGAAAAGAACGTTGCGGTTGCGCTCTGGGAAAGAAGTGAAAAAACTGTCTCCCTAAAAGAAATCTTTGACGCTGAAAAAAACAAAAAAATAAAAAAGATCGCGATTGCAGTTGGCTGCGAAGGCGGAATAAGTCCGGAGGAAATTGATGCGCTGATTTCTGCAGGATTTTACGCTGTTCATTTTCCGGGAAATATTTTACGCTGCGAGACTGCTGCTCTTTACGGAATCGCTGCTGTTCAGTCTGCGTTGAACCAATGAAATTTGTTGCGGCTGTCCAAGATGATTTTATAAGTCCCGCTATGGATTATAAAATCTGCTGATAGGAACGCCGCTGTTTAGCCTGAATGCCGGTTTTTTTGTAAAAAGAATAAAAGCACAGGCAGATTTGCAATTTGTGAAGATTTTTGGCGATTGAATTAATAAAAGTGCGGAGCACCCGAATTAATACAAGCG
>OIXU01000037.1_pt1 | contig 38731 bp, 34 predicted proteins | sample 1587921 | NCBI WGS metagenome assembly OIXU01 (sample SAMN03283238) | human gut metagenome | biome: human-associated habitat; material: feces | host: Homo sapiens | place: Peru | collected 2012
TGTGTTTGTACGGTAATCTGTATATCGCCGTACAGACACAGTCCATGCTCCATATTCTATATTTAATATTAATGTAGTATGTTTCTGCAAAAACACCTTTATAGATGCTATAACTTTCTGTTTGCTTCGAGCGCTCTTAGCCAGTTGCCGCCCCATATCTTCGCCATATCTTCTTCCGAATAGCGGTGGCGCAACAGCTCTTTTGTGAAGTTTATCAGTTCGGAGGCGTCGGCAAGTCCGGGCACGCCACCGTCGCCGTCGAAGTCGGTGCCAAGTCCCACATGGTCGATGCCCATCACGTTGATGGCATGTTCGAGGTGGAGCATTGCGTCGTTGATGCAAGCTTTGCCGTCGGTGCGCAGGAATCCGTTGTAGAGTGTTATCTGGCATACTCCGTCTTTTGCGGCGAGGGCTCGCATTTGGTCGTCGGTGAGGTTGCGCGGCACATCGCACAACGCCTTGCTGTTGCTGTGCGAGCATACTATTGGCTTCGCCGATATCTCCAGCGCATCGTAGAACGACTTCTCGCCGGCATGACTCATGTCCACCATCACTCCCAAGCGGTTCATCTCGCGTATCACCTCAGCGCCGAACGCCGATACGCCGCCGTGAGTATTGAGAGTGCGGCGCGCCGAGTCGCATATCTGATTGTCGCCATTGTGACAAAGAGTGATGTATACTATGCCGCGGTCGGCAAAGTGCTTCACGTTCTGCAAGTCGTTCTCTATCGCAAGACCGTTCTCTATACCTATCATCAGCGATTTTACTCCATTGCGCTTGTTGCGTAGCAAGTCCTCACGGCTTCGCGCCAAGGCGATGTACCGCGAGTCGCTGAGCACAATCTCGTCAATCTTGTCGAAGATAAGGTCGGCGTAAGCTTTCGGTGTGTCGACGGGGAATGGTGCTACGTCGGCGAAAGTCTCCTCCGGCTTAGGCTGCGGCAGATATGCCACCATCGTCACGGCGTCTGTCCTGCCTTCGTTCATTTTGTGCAGGTCGTAGAGCACTTTTGGGTCGCGATGGTCGAAGCACACGCCTTGCGGGAAGAACATCGGCGTGTCGCAGTGTGAATCGATTGTGAGGTTGCGCTGGTGGAACAGTTTTGCGCGTCGCAGCACATCGCCTTCCTCCACAAGCCACTTGAAGAGCGGCAGTCCGTCATCACCGAGCCACTCCGGATGCCATTGCACTCCGAGCACAGCCTTATGTTCGCTACTCTCTATTGCCTCAACCACGCCGTCGAGCGCCCGCGCAGTTATCTTGAAGCGTTCGCCCGGCGCAGCCACAGCCTGATGGTGGAACGAGTTGACGAATAATTTCTCCTTATTATATATATTATAGAGCACGCTGCCTTTCTCTATTTCCACGGTGTGCGTCGGTTCCGAGCGGTCTGCATCCTGCGAGTGTCGGTAGTTTGTCGGATCGTGCGAGATGTCCTGGTGTACCCGTCCGCCGAGCGCCATAGCAAGTGTCTGCACGCCGCGGCAGATGCCCAGCATCGGAATCTGCCGGTCGAACGCCAGTCGGGTTATGAGCAGTTCGGGCAGGTCGCGCACGTTGTTGATGTTATGCAGCGCAGGCGAAGGCTCCTCATCAGCCCACAGCGGATTGAAGTCGCCGCCGCCTGTGAGCAGCAGAGCGTCGATAGTTTCGAGCGTATCTACGAGCACATCGCGGTCTGCCACTGGCGGAATGAGCACGGGCGTGCCATGCTGATGTGCAATGGCAATCATTTCCTTCACGGGGTTGATGGTGCCCAGCACATTCGACACGTGCGCCAATGCCACAAAGCGGGTTTGCTCGGTAAACAAGTCGGCATATTCATCTAAATTCACTTCGCCTGCATCGTTGATGGGCACCACACGAATGCGGATTCGCTTATCCTTGCCAATGAGTTGCCAAGGCACGATATTGCTGTGGTGCTCCATGGTGGTGAGGATAATTTCATCACCGTTGCAAAGTCGGTCGCCATAGGTGGCAGCCACCAGGTTGATTGCCTCGGTGGTGCCGCGTGTGAACACCACCTCTTCAACGGATGCGGCATTGATAAACGCACGCACCTTCTCGCGAGTGGCTTCCACCATATCGGTAGCCTCGCCTGAAAGGGTGTGTACGCCACGGTGCACATTGGCACGGTGGTGGAAATACATATCTTCAATGGCTTTCACCACGCACATAGGGGCTTGCGAGGTGGCGGCGTTGTCGAGGTACACGATGGGGTGGCCCTCAATTTCGCGTTGAAGAATGGGGTAGTCTTTTCTAATAGAAGTGAGTTTCGAATCGTCGAACATATTTAGTTTGTAGTGATCTGTCAGATATTAAATGTTGTCTGTTATTTTGCTGCCGCACAGTTTGCTGCTGTGCAGTCGGCACACATTGCCAGTTGGCCACGGAAGCGTTTTTCCACCAAGTGGTGCAAGCGGTCTTTCAACGCAGGGAGGCGAACGGCGTCGATTACGTCGCTCATAAATGCCTGCATGAGCAATTGGCGTGCCTCTGCCTCGCTGATACCACGCGAACGCATGTAGAAAAGTGCTTCCTCATTGAGTTGACCTGTGGCAGAGCCATGCGAGCACTTCACATCGTCGGTGTAAATCTCAAGTTGAGGCTTGCTGTACATCTTCGCGTCGGCCGATGCCACGATGTTGCGGTTGCCTTGATAAGCCACTGTGCGAGGGCAATTCTCCTTCACCAGCACCTTGCCTGCGAATGCGCCCACGGATTGGTCATTGAGCACATACTTAAACATCTCGTTGCTTTCGCAGCGTGCCACATTGTGGCTGATGAACGTGTGGTTGTCGACGTGCTGACGGGCAGATGCTACGGTCATGCCGAGCAGGTGTGTTTCGGCGTGCTCACCGTCGATGTTCACATAATAGTCGTTGCGAGTGATGCCGTTGAGCAGCGTGATGCCATCAATCAGCACATTTGAGCCTTCGGCTTGGCGCACGAAAATCGACGAAACGCGGTGGGTGCTCTCGCTGCTCTCCTCCAAATCGTAGTAGTCGAACATCGAGCCGCGCTCAGCCACGATTTCCACCACTTGGCTTGCGAGGTAGCTGTGCTCAGCGTCTTGCGTGTGGTCGCACACCAGCATCTTGGCCTGTGCGTCATCTTCAAGCACCACCAGAATGCGGCGAAGTGCCATCACAGGCGCAGCAGCCTTGAATATGTTCACCAGCTGAATAGGCTTCTCCACCACCATGCCCTTTGGCACGTAGATGAGCATACCGTCTTGTGCGAGCAGGGCGTTGAGCGCCACTTCCGGCTTCTTCAGGTCGGCAAGCGATCCAAGGTGCTTCTGGAGCACTTCGGGGTGATTTTTTTGCGCATCGGCAAAACTTTCAATCACCAGCCCGGCTTGCGTGTTGCGTGCAGCGGTGCGGCTTTCTGCAAATATGTCGTTGAAAAAGAAGTAGAGGCAAGTGCTCATGTTGGGCACATCGCAGCGAAACGAAGCCGCCGCATCGGGTGCGAAAGGCACACGATTGATGTTCACGCCATAGTCGGGCGCAAACACCTTTTCCAAATCAGTCGCCTCGTAGTCCTCCTGCCCTTTTTTGGGGAGCGTGGCGCCACCGAGAGCGGCAAGTGCATCGGAGCGCAGCGCGTTCATAGCGGCTGGCGCGTGGGCGCAGATGGCTTCGGCGTGCTGGGTGTAGAGGTCGATGTATTGAGTGAGTGAGGTTGTCATAGCGGCTTACTCTCCTTTTTTATCCACTTGTTCCTTAATCCAGTCGTAGCCCTTTTCCTCAAGCTCCATCACCAGTTCAGGACCGGTGCTCATCACGATGCGTCCCTTGTAGAGCACATGCACGAAGTCGGGCTTGATGTAGTCGAGCAGGCGTTGGTAGTGTGTGATCACGATAGTGGCATTGTTGGCGGTTTTCAGCGTGTTCACGCCCTCAGCCACAATGCGCAGTGCGTCGATGTCAAGGCCACTGTCGGTTTCGTCGAGAATGCTCAACTTAGGCTCAAGCATAGCCATTTGGAAAATCTCGTTGCGCTTCTTCTCGCCACCGGAGAAACCCTCGTTCACGGCGCGTGATGCAAGTTTGTTGTCGAGTTGCACCACTTGTCGCTTCTCGCGCATGAGTTTCAGGAAGTCGCTTGCGCTCAGAGGCTCTTTGCCGTAGTATTTGCGCTTCTCATTGATGGCGGCACGCATAAAGTTCACCATCGACACTCCCGGAATTTCCACAGGGTACTGGAAACTGAGGAACAAGCCTTCATGGGCACGGTCTTCGGGAGAGAGTGCCAAGAGGTCTTTGCCGTTAAATTCCACTTCGCCACCGGTCACAGTGTAGGCAGGGTTGCCGGTGAGCACTGCGCTGAGCGTACTCTTGCCAGAGCCGTTCGGGCCCATAATGGCGTGAACTTCACCCGGCTTCACCGTGAGGTTGATGCCTTTCAAAATCTCCTTGCCCTCAATCGAGGCGCGTAAGTCTTTTATTTCAAGCATAATACTATTTTATGGTCGGTCGGTGGGGGCTTCTTGCCTTATCGGAGCACTCGGAGAACTCTGAGCACTCGGAGTGCTCCCCCTCTCTGACCTCTAATTTCTAATCTCTAACTTCTAATTTCTTATCCTATGCTGCCTTCGAGCGAGATGCTGAGCAGTTTTTGGGCTTCTACTGCAAATTCCATTGGGAGTTTTGCCATCACTTCTTTGGCGTAGCCGTTCACGATGAGTCCCACGGCATCTTCGGTGCTGATGCCACGCTGGTTGCAATAGAATATCTGGTCCTCGTTGATTTTACTGGTGGTGGCTTCATGCTCCACTACCGACGAGTCGTTGCCCACCTCAATCACAGGGAATGTGTGTGCACCGCTGGTGGGGGTGAGCAAGAGGCTGTCGCACTGGGTGTAGTTGCGGCAGTTGGTAGCCTTTGGGGCAATTTTCACCATACCGCGGTAACTGTTTTGACTGTTGCCAGCCGAAATGCCTTTCGACACGATGGTGCTGCGGCTGTTCTTGCCCAAGTGAATCATCTTGGTGCCGGTGTCGGCCTCTTGACGGTTGCGAGTGAGCGCCACGGAGTAGAACTCGCCCACGGTGTTGTCGCCAGCCAGAATGCAACTTGGGTATTTCCAAGTGATAGCCGAGCCGGTTTCCACCTGCGTCCACGAGAGTTTGCTGTGGTCGCCACGGCAGATGCCACGCTTGGTCACCAGGTTGTAGATACCGCCACGGCCGTCTTTGTCGCCGGAGTACCAGTTCTGCACGGTGCTGTATTTCACTTCGGCGCGCTCCTCCACAATGATTTCCACGATAGCGGCGTGGAGTTGGTTCTCGTCGCGCTGAGGTGCGGTGCAGCCTTCGAGATACGACACATAACTGTCGTCGTCGGCAACAATCAGCGTGCGCTCAAACTGCCCGGTTTGTGCGGCATTGATTCGGAAATACGACGATAGTTCCATTGGGCAACGCACGCCCTTAGGAATATACACAAACGAGCCATCGCTGAACACCGCCGAATTAAGCGCGGCATAAAAGTTGTCGGTATAAGGCACCACCGTGCCCATGTATTTCTTCACAAGGTCGGGGTAGTCTTTCACCGCTTCGCTGATAGAGCAGAAAATCACTCCAAGTTCGGCGAGTTTCTCGCGATAGGTGGTGTGTACGCTCACACTGTCCATGATGGCATCCACCGCCATGCCCGACAGGCGCATTTGCTCCTCCAGCGGAATACCCAGTTTGTCGAAAGTTTTCTTCACCTCAGGGTCGATTTCCTTTTGTGGGGTGCGCTTGCGTGGCGCGGCGTAGTAACTGATGTCTTGGAAGTCGATGTCGGGAATGTTCACGTGTCCCCATTTGGGTTGGGGCAGCGTGAGCCAGTGGCGGAACGCCTTCAGACGGAACTCCAGCAGCCATTCAGGCTCGCCCTTGAGTGCCGAGATTTGGCGCACCACGTCCTCGTTAAGCCCTTTCGGGATAACGGCGGTTTCGACATCGGTCACGAAGCCGTACTTGTATTCTTCACCAGCGGCTTCGTTGATGATTTTCTTTTCTTCGTCTTTTTTGTTTCCTTTAATCGGATTCATTATTGTCGTATGATAGTGGTTTTCAGCGCATACGGTGTGCCTACTCCCCACATTTCTATTATCTAATGTGTTTAGTCTACAAAATTACTACTTTTTTCACACAAATCGCGCATTCCCACACGCAATTTTGCATTTTAAGCCAACGAGAGCAACACACGAGTCAACAAGTCAACAGGTCGACGAGTGCAGCAGGTTGCAAGTCGGATTGAAGTCTGATTTGGGCCTGCTTGGGTCTGTTATGGGTCCGAAGGGTCTGCTATAGGGGTGCGAAACACCGATTTAATCCATTAAAATCCGATTATTGCCAAAGGATAAGCCAACGAAATTATAAAAATTTGAGATGGGAGAGGATGAAAGAGGCTTCTGTCATATTGGTAGCATTTACAGCTTGCATTATCCGTGATTTTGCCTTTTTAACACTGATTTCTGGCCTATTGATTTTTGCGGCTATCTGTTTTGACGACATTCCAATTATAGACAAAGACATAACTTGCTTTTCAAACGCTGAAAATTGCAGTATAGGCATCTTCAACCACCTATTAGATAGAGCGCTATGTCGCCAACATTCCCCAGTCACTCCATTAAATATTTTCAGTTCAGTTTCTTCACTCGTAGTTATAGTTATTTTAAATAATTCATAACGCAAATCTTCGTCTTGTGTAAATGCAATAGTATTCCCTAAAAATGAAATACATAAATCTTTAATGATGCTTTTGTCATTGGTGATATTAAGATGTCCATAAACCACCATTTTTTGTTTTTCGTCATTACTTAACCTTTTCATGAAAGAATCTTTAGTATAACATATTTTTTCTATCTCTTTCATCCCATACTCTCCTAAATACAATTGTAAATCCACATTTGGTTTGTCAGGGTATTTTGGAGTATAATTGACAGCTCCACTTAAATGAGCATACACAATTGTTCTCTTTGTATAATCGTAAACAATTACTGTGCTATTTGTCATCAAACAAATTGAATTTAATATTTCAACCAAATTAACAGTTTCATCAGATATTGGATGATGAGCATTCGGTAGCTTTTTTTGCATTTCTTATTTAGATTTTGATGATTTTTAATTTCAATGCAAAAATATAAAAATCTTCACGACACCCTCCACACAATATGCCTTTTTTGTGATAAAATTATACGAAAGTATAACAAAAAGTGCAAAGAGTTATACTTTCGTATATTGATGACGCATTTCGCTCTCCATAATTTTGCAAAACACATATTTTCAAAAAATATCACTAACAATTTAACTCACATTAACGATAGTTTTTATTCACCTTTTTATTAACTAATTTTCAAATTCTAAGTTATGAGAAAAATTCAAATCAAACTTGCAGTATTAATTAATTTTTTAGTACTCCCATTGTTTTCATTCGCTCAACTCACAGTGCAAGAAACTGGTAAAGTTGAGATTGGTCAAGAACAAGACATGTCGTCAGTGGCTCCTGAGAAGAAAGACACCGTTACGACTCTGAAGCTTTATGGCACAGGAATCAACGGAGCAAACTCCCGTATCTCTTTTGGAAACGCAACATCAATCGACGATTTGAACGTGATGATTGGAGAATTACCAGGGGGAGATACCGACCGTCTTTGGCTACATGGGAAAAAAGGCTTGCGTTTCACAACGGGAAATAAAGCTGACGAAACCATTTTCTCCTACGATATGACAGGTGGTCCATTTACTTTTGAAACAAATGTGGCGGCTCCATCGTTTATATTGATGGTAACAGATACGATGTCAGCTCAACCAAGAGCAATGCATGCAACCCCAAGTCTGCTTGAGGGATTAAATGCCACTTCTTACAGCGCCAATGGAAGGACTCGTTATGGTTTTCTTTTAGATGAAATAAAAGAAGTGCTTCCCGAACTCGTCGTGAGAGATAAAAATGGCAATTATGGAATTGACTACATTAGCTGCATTCCGCTTTTGGTTAATGCTGTTAGAGAACTGAAGTCGGAGATTCAAGAACTTAAAGGCACGGAAAGAGCCAAGAAAGTAAGAATGTCGGGCATCAACACCATTGAGACACCTAATGAAAGTGTGGTGGCACAATTATTTCAAAACTCTCCCAATCCATTCAACTCTGTGACCACAATCCGCTTCACATTGCCTGAAAGCGTTATGAATGCCAATATCTACATCTATGACCTGCAAGGCAAGCAAGTGATGTGTCTGCCAGTTGATGAACGAGGAGCGTCACAAGTGTCGATTAATGGTTCTGGGCTTCAACCGGGTATGTATATCTACACTCTTATAGCCGACAACCAAGAAATTGAAAGCAAAAGAATGATACTCACAAAATGAAAAATGTCATGAAATCAAAATATTTAATTATAACTATATTATTGGCGTCGCTACTGAATATGGTTCCCGCACTTGCCTCCATTTCTAAGACATTTACCTTTTCAAGAACAAAAATGGTTCCCAAAATAGTAAAAATTGGTGATAAAACTTATCATAAAATATCATATTCGGGACTGGAGGAAGGTGTTATTTCGGGTGCGCCAAATTTGCCTTGCAAGTATGTGGCTGTTGAAGTTCCTAAAAAAGCCACTAACTTTTCATTGTCCTGCACAATGGGAGCGACAGAGAATATGTATTTGACATACAATATTCTTCCTGTTATTCAGTGCATAACCACTGAGTTTTCCGATAATGAAAGCTCTGCATATATAGAAGATTCGTTATATTACAATAATGATTTTTTCCCTACAAATGTTGCTAAAATTGTAGGTGAAGAATTTCGGAATGGTGACCATCATTATGTGATTGTGGCCGTTACGCCATTTAAATACCTACCTTTGAACAAAAAACTTCATTTGTATAAAAGCGTGAGATTCACTCTTAATTATGACGAGGATGATAACGCCGTCAGAGATATTATGCCTGTGGAAAAGTTTACACAAAACTCGGACGAACGTATGGGCGATGACATTCATATTGGTGGTGATTTAGGTAGTGTGGACAGCGTATGTGATTGGACGGCAGAAGAAGCTTTTGCCAAAGCGAGAACGTCGGATTATGTTGTTATAACCGATTCTGAAAAACTAAAGCAGTCTTTGAAAAGATTTGTGGCCTTAAAAAAACAAAAGGGCTACAATGTGGAAGTTGTGACAGTTGACGAAGTTTTAAAATCAGCGGTGGCAAGAAAAGGCGATGTTATTGAGAAGTCAGATGGAAGCAGTTCTGTTATTAACGACTCCGCTGGAAAAATCAGAGCATTTTTAAGGTCTGCATATAAATTCGGAAGCACCCAATATGTGCTACTTGCAGGCGATAGTATCCCTTATCGAAAACAGGGAGGAAAAGTTCCTACCGATTGGTACTACTGTGATTTGAATACCGATTGGTACTACGATTTGAATACCGATTTGAACAACGAATTGAACAAAAAATCGTTTGATTTTGGTCCTGAATTATATGTTGGTCGCATTTTTGCATCTTCTCCTAAAGAGATTAACAACTACTCTGACAAAGTGTTGAAATATGAGTTGAATCCTGGGGATGGCGATGCGTCATACCTTCAGAATGGCTTATATGTTCAAGCGCATCAAATGAAAAATGCAAAAGAGGCAGAATTGGTTGGTTCTGTTATGAATGCCGTGTTTCCAGACACCACATTAATAAATTGTGATGATGACAAGGATTACCCAAAAGGCAGTGAACTCCTTAATGAACTTAATGCAGGGTATGGATTTGTGAGTCTTCATCTTCATGGTGAACCAACTAATTATTTGTTAGCAGGACATATGTATCAGTACTATATCCGGTTATGGGCCAAAGATGACGAGAGAATATACAACACTTCTGAGGTGAACGCATTTGAAACAAATAACCATTTAGGCTTATTAAATAATAAAGACAAGCCAAATGTGGTGTATTCAATTGCTTGTGTAACTAATCCGTATGATGCCCCTCATCCTTTTGAATCCGTGACAATGAATTTAGGTAAAGCTTTCACTTCTGGCTATAGTCAAGGAGGCAGTGTAGCATACTTAGGCAACACAAGAGAGGGTTATGTATTATCTTCTGCAAGATTAGAGCGTAATTTTGCAGAACTCGTTTCCTCTGGTATCACAACTCTCGGAGAGGCAGAAGCTTTGTCAAAACAAAACTACAGAGGAATGGATCACGTGAAATTTACCCATAATCTTATTGGAGATCCCACTTTGAAAATATGGACTAATGCTCCCCAAAAAATCGATGGTGTAAATGTGCAAAGAAGCAACAACTCTATTACGGTAACAGGCTTGCCTTTGGGCGATTCTTGCTATGTGGCATATTCCAACAATTTAAATAATGAATATGTAAAAACGCTGGGCAGTTACACGTTTTCACATGTAAATCCCAATGGTTGTATAATGGTTTACAACTCAAAAACGCTTCCATTCATTGCCCCTTTGAAAATTCAAAATGAGAGCATTTGCAAATCACAATATATTTTAGCATCATCTTCAGACTTTGGCAAACATATCGATACAAACAGAACTTTTGGCGATGTGATTGTGAAAAATGGTGTTGAATATACACTTGAAGCGAAGGGTAAAACTGTTTTACACGAAGGCTTTAAAGTTGAAAATGGAGCGAAATTTAGCGTAATTCATGCATCATACTAAGTGTTTAGTTATTTAGCAGTATAATTTTGCTGCTAAATAACTGATTTTTTATAACTTTACATTCAGACTATTAACTTTTTAAATAAATGAATTATGAAACATTGTTTTACTAATTGTTTTGTTGCTGCGCTGATGGCTACTCAAGCTTTGGCGATGGCTGGTGCAGACGTAGTGAGTGAGGGCATTCATTATACCACTAACGATGCCGAAAAGACGGCATACGCTACTTATGCCCTGTTTCCAACAATTCGCACGGGAGCTCCTATGCTGAGCTATTCCGTTAAAAGCCCACATCCCATTTGCTACTATGATGAGAGTGAAAACTACACCAACATTGGAGCGCTTGTGGTGCCTGAGGCTGTGGGCGAGTGCTCTGTAACCAAGATTGGAGATTACGCTTTCAACAACAGTGGCGTGACAAGTGTGGAGATTGGGAAAAATGTGACAACGCTTGGAGATGGCGCATTTATCTGGAACACCAAACTAACCACCGTGAAGTGGGCTGGCAACCTCACAGAGATAGGCGATTTCGTGTTTCGCCGCTGTACGCAGCTTTCCAATATGGCGTTCCCAAATTCGGTGAAGAAGGTGGGTGGACTCTGCTTTTCGGAATGTGACAACCTCACAGAATTCTCTACTGGCGCAGGCCTTGAGAATATCAGCCCTCTTATGTTTGAAGCTTGCCGCAAACTTGCCACCATCAACATTGGTGCATCGGTCAGCGACATTAGCGCAAATGCGTTTAGTGGATGCGACGCACTGCGAAACATCAACATCGACGCGGCAAACACCCACTTTGCTTTCTCAAACGGATTCTTGACCAACAACGACAGCAAAAGCCTCGTTTTCTTCACCAACGGCAAGGACACCTGCCAAATTCCTGAAGGAATTGAGAAAGTTGCCTCTTTTTCGCTTTGCTATAACGATGAATTGCGCTGCCTCGTGATTCCAGCAAGCGTGAGCGCATTTGGTTATTACTCGGTGTCGGAATGCCCCAACCTCGTGGCTATCCACTGCAAATCGGCTGTTCCTGCTGAAATTGCAGAAACCGACAAGGTGTTCACTAAGGTAGCAAGCCACTGCACGCTGTATGTGCCAAAAGGCTCATTGGCAAACTACAAGTCGGCTCCTGTGTGGAAAGAATTTGCCAACATCAAGGAAGAATTGGTAAGCAATGTGACCGACATTTGCGCAAGCGAAAAAGCCACCGACACCAATGTTTACACCATTGATGGCCGCATCGTGAAGCAAAACGCCACCACCACCGACGACCTCCCCCAAGGCATCTACATCCACAAAGGCAAAGTGGTAAGAAAATAAGCCCAACAAGTCAACGAGTCAACAAGTCAACAAACCAAACCAAAGGGACGGTTCTTTTGGTTTGTATATGCCAAAGGCATACCAAAAGAACCGTCCCTTTGGTTTGTGATTTATGTGGTTTGCTTGAAATCAGACAAGCCACACCACTAACGACAGGTGCGAAGCACTGGCATCGCTAAAAGGCTGTTTTTTATGTTTTTGTTTCAGTCCCCCAGTATTTTTCCACTGAACCCCTAATGCTCAACGCTTACAGTTTCTGGTCATGCTGGCATTCGGTGGCGGTTTTAGATGAGAGGAAAATCATCACTCATAAGGTCACTTTTCTTGGTAATGACAACTTCGTCATACATCATCATCACAATATCCTCTTCATATTCCCCAACAATACTTTTGTTCTCAATTCCGTGAATGTTGTTGAGTATGAGCTTGATGAAATCAACGCCTGCACCATAGGCATGGAGATAAGCTCCACCAAATCGGGGGTTAATCTCATTGAGATAATATTCTCCGTCCTTCATAAAGAAATCCATGTCGCAGGGGCCATTTAATTCCAACACAGAGCATACTTCCTCTATGAAATCGAATAGTTTTTGGTCCTTGAATGAGATAGTCTTATTTGCTCCGCCCACACGAGTCTCTATTTTCTTTTTAGTGAAGGCCGCTACAGGTTTGTGGCTGATGCAGTCGACATACACATCGGCATCGCAGTCGCCTCCTGTCATCAACTCTTGAATAATGTAGGTGAATTTGCCATCTTTAAACTTAGCTTCAGCCTCTTCCCAGGAGTTTACCTTTCCTATACCTACACTGCCACTGCCGTTGATAGGCTTCATAAACACAGGGAAGCTTATCTCGCCTTTTTCCAGTCCGTTTTTAAATCCCTCTAATGAGTCGTAAGTGAGTATTGTTCTTACACCTTTATCATGAAGATACTTGAACATTTCATATTTGTCATAACATAGGCGAGCTGTCCAGTCGGCTGGGCACAAAGGAAGAATGCCTTTTGATAGCAAGTCTTCTCTATTTTTTGCCAGTATCTCAATCTCTGGATCAATTAATGTAGTTATGGCCTTTACTTTGCTTTTTTCGCAAATATCTAAAACATGCTCATAATATGAGGGATCATCAATCCTTGGCACAAGATATGTTTCATCGGCCATGAATAATGCTGGTGCAACAGGGCTCATATCTGTTGCCACAATTTTACCACAACCGTTCATCGATTTGCGGAAGTCTTTAAGTAGGGTCGCTCTTCGACCACAACTACAAAACATGATATTATCCATTGTTTTGTCTCAATTATATATTTGTTATTTAAATTTATTCTTTACTATATGCTCTTGCGCTGTCCATTTTTCGCGAATCAGCTCAAAACTATCTTCATTTTTGATATAGATGTTGGGTATGTATCTAATAAACATAGGACTTAAACACATCGTGTATGCCCCAACATTGTTGTAAACAATTCTATCGCCAACGCTTAGCAATGGTTTGTCTTTTAATGTGTGCATACGGTCGTATTCAAGGCATGTGCAACCACTTACAATTTGTTCCTTTGCTATATCACGATTTTTGTTGTCGTCCACAGTTTCGCATAGATATGTGCTCTTTTTGAAAAATGGGTCAATGTCGTTTCTGCTACCATTTGTAGTTATAAACCAGAGTTCCTTTTCCACATGTTTCACATCAATCACTTCACTTATAAATGAGAAGCATGATGCCACAAGAGCATTTCCCGGCTCAACGATTACGCATAAATTTTGCATCTCAAATTTTGACAATACTTCGTAAAACGCATCGCTATATTGTTGGTAAGTGGGTTTGTTTGGAAATATTCCGAAAAATCCACCGCCCACATCTAAATAATTGATGCTTAAGCCATACTTCTTGATGGTCTGACAAGCATACTCTATGGATTTTTTATAGAATCTTACACTTCTACTGTGGGTGGTCCTGTGAATATGTAGTCCTGCCAACTCCACGTTGTCTATTTGTTCGATGAATGAAAGTGCATCTTTCAGTTCTTCAGTTTCATCAGAAAAACCAAATCTGCTGTTGTCATTTTCACCGTCGGCATCTTCTGGTGAGACTTGCGATATATTGATATTTACGCGTAGCCCAACATTGTATTTTTTATCATGGGGCAGTTCCTTAAGCCATGAAAGTTCTCTTTTCGTTTCAATATTTACTATCGCACCATGAAGGATAGCATCTATAAATGTTTCTTTCGACTTCAATGGGCCATTGTAGATGATGTTGCCTTTGTCGAATCCACATGCCAGTGCCAGTTCGTATTCGTCAGAAGAAACAACCTCGGCATAAGCACCAAGTTTTCCTGCACACTTTAGACAGAAAGGAACAGAGTTGGTTTTTACTGAATATCCAACTATTGTGTTCCCGAACTTGGAGTTTAAAGCCTCTTGAAATCCACAAACACTTCTTTCTAATTCCTTGGGGTCAAGAATAAAGCAAGGAGTGCTTAAATCATTAATTTTTTCCATTAAATAGGGGTGTTGTGAACTGCTTGTTCTCTACGTTATCGTTTTCTATGTCTTTGCGCAATACCACTTTTTTAGCTGTGGTCCAAACTACTTTCACATCAGTAATGAAAGAGATGTGGTCAACATACCAGACATCGAGTTCAAATTTCTTTGTCCAACTTAAATTGTTTCGACCATGACACTGTGCCCAACCCGTGATGCCAGGCCGCACGTCGTGTCGCCGCGATTGTTCTGCGCTGTATAATGGCAAATATTGCATTAAAAGTGGGCGAGGACCAATAATTGCCATATCGCCTTTCAGTACATTTATTAATTGTGGCAATTCGTCAATACTTGTGTTTCTGACGAATCGACCGAATTTAGTTATCCGTTGTACATCTGGTAATAGTTTGCCATCAGACCCTTTCTTCTCGTTCATAGTTTTGAACTTGATAATCTTGAATGGCTTGCCCTTGTATCCGGGTCGCTCCTGTAAGAAAAATGCACCAGCTCCCTCATTGAAAATCAGCAGCAGAATGGTCACAATCAACAGAAATGGCCAAATCATCAATAGCACGCAAAGCACTACGAAAAAATCAATTATGCGTTTAAAAAAATGCTTATACATTTATTATTTTATATCTAATTTGGTCAATAATGTCAATAAGTAGATTTGAATGATGGGTTTCGTTCCATTTTTTCAATTCTTCTCTATTTCTAATACTTCTAAAAAATCCTTGTTGTTGACCCTTGGGATTATAATTGAGAAATTCTCCTTTATCCATTGAGTCTACTGTATTCATCTCCTCGTTTGATAACTCAAAATCAAAAATGTTGATATTTTCTGTAAGGTGTGGTGTAAACCAAGTTTTAGGAATCATAATAATGTTTTGTTGTAACATCCATCTTAATACGATTTGAACCACTGACTTGTTATGATTTTTTGCGATTTCTAATAATCTTGCATTTTCGAGTATTTCTTTTCTTGGAGAAACGGAACGAAAATGGCTGAAAGTGGACATTGCTTGTACTGCAATACCTTTCTCTTTGCAGAATGAAATTAAATCTTTTTGCGTATTTAATGGACTGATCTCGAATTGATTAATAGCAGGCGTTATGTCGGTGATTTGAGAAAGAGCATCTAAATGAGGTTGCAAAAAATTGCTTACTCCGATAGCCCGAATTCTACCAGCATTATATAGTTTTTCCAATTCTCTCCAAATTTTATCTGTGTTGGGATAAGGATAATGTATTAAGAAAAGGTCAATATAATCTGTTCCTAAATTGTCAAACGACTCTTGTATTACTTTTTTTATACTTTTGCCATTTGGGATATTTAAAATGCTTTTTTTCCCATAGTGGTATTGTCCTCTGGTGAGAGCTGCTGCACTAACTTTTGTGGTTATAAAAACATCTTCTCGTTTTATGCCATTTTCTTTTAAAGCTAAGCTAATAGCTTTTTCATTATTATATTTCCAAGCTGTATCAAACATGCGATACCCCAGTTGATATGCACATCCTATAGCACGCGTCAACTCATAATTAGGTATAAGAAATGTTCCTAAACCTAACTGTGGCATCATTATTCCATTATTTAGTTGTATATAATTCATAAACCAAGTCCTTTCATTATCTGTGAAAAATAACCATAACTGCCAACAAATTCTATCATGTCTAAGTCAGGCATATGATTTCCTTCTATTATTAGTGGACCATCTTCCTTGATTGCAATGTCCCATCCTATATATCTGCATTCAGGAATTTTTTTCGCAGCTTTAATACATGTTTCTTTTACATCTGACCAAAAAGGTATCTGTTTTCCTAACATGCAGATATCAGTGTTGGGATGAATGTATGAAGTTAAACCATTTGAGGCATAATATGGAGATATGATGTAGCCATGTGCTTTATCTATTTCGTATGCACAACCTCCTTGATGAGAATTATCAACTATAGAAGATCCAACTCCAGCTCTTACAACTGTTTTAACAATAGATACTTCCCCTGTTTTATTATTCATTACTGTGTAAACACGAATCGTATTAACAGACTTATTGCCAAACACCATTTCGTGGTGTTGGATAATGTTTTCTTCTATTAATATATCAGAAGATTTATATTTCTCAAATAGCGTATTTATTTCATCGCTGTTTTTGGGCATATTTTTCAGCATGATTCCGTTTCCTTCAAGACCATTCATTGGCTTTATGATAGCTTGTCTATGTTTTTTGCAAAACGATTCAAAATCAGAAAAACTCATTTGCTTTGAATATAGCCATTCACGTCTGATAAACTCTTTGAAAAAAGTGTTAAAATCAACCTTATTGCATAGATAATGTATGTGTGATGGGGCATTTACTGTCGAAACGATTTTACACCAATGCCTATATGTGAATATTTTCTTTCTTTCAAAACGGCTTCTCTTGTGGAAATTTCCTACTATATAGTGATTTAGAGCACAACCATATTTGAAACGTGTCCAAATGCTGTCTATTAATAGTAAAGTGCTGTTACAGTTTTCTTCGGCAGCGAGCTGTTTTATTGCTTTCTTGTATTTAGTAAAACCATTTAGAATGCTCATTATATTATTTAAAAGAAGATTCGTTATTAATCAAGAAAAAAACATGAATTAGGCATTTAATGCCCTTATTACATCAAAGTATGCTCCAGGACTTCCGGTGCTTTCTAAGGTGAATATTCCTGGGGTGTGATTGCCCTCTATAAGTTCAACACCTTTTTCTGTAAATGCCACGTCCCAACCTATAAACCGGCATTGTGGAATTTTTTCTGCCGCTGTTTTTACAACATTGATTGCAAGTTTCCAATTTGGTATTTGAAAACCTAACAAACATTTGTTTGACCCTGGGTGGTAGATTAAATTATAGTTACCCCCTTTAATCCCTTTGTGGTCAATAATCCCCGTAGAGAGATCAATTTCATATAGCACTCCTCCTGCAGAATAATTGTCAACCACAGAGTCACCAACCCCAACTCTTAAACCAGCTCTAATTACATGTGCTTTCCCGCTTTTATCTAAGACTGTCAGAATTCTTGCAGAGTTAACAGAAGTATTATTAAAATACATCGCTGGATGTTGTTTAATTACAGTTTCAATCAAGAAACTTCCAGAAGCTAATTCTTCGTATAATTGGTTGACATTTTCTTCATGTACTCGAACTTTTCTAATTCCTTCTCCTTCCTGTAGTGATAGAGGCTTTATAAATAACTCGTGGTTTGATTCTATTAATTTTTTGAAAGAGTCTTTGTTCATATCTCTGGAGTAAAGCCACTCTCTTTCAATATAATCTTTAAAAAAAGTATTAAATTCAAGTTTGTTTACTAATATATATGTATACTCCCTATCATTAGCTATCTGTATGACCTTTTCAAGGCGTCTTTGAGTAAATGAGCGTTTTCTGGTCAAGACCCCCATTTTGTAAAAATCCCCATTAACATATTGATTTATTAGGCATCCGTAGTGTAATAAACACTTGAAGTAGTCTTGATACAACCACCACAAACTAATTCCTTTACGCTCGGATAGTTTTTTTAATTGGTTATGCACCTTTGATAAATAAGCGAAATATTTTTTCATGTGTGTTGTTTAAATTCTTTTTTATTCTTCGTAATCTTCTTTTCTGCCCCATAGCTGTGCCATAGGTTCTGTATCCATTTCGTGCTTAAAGTCGCGAAGCTGGTCAAGATAGCTGTATTTTGGGCGATATGACGGGAAGTCGCCAAAAGTCTTACTCATGTCAAAGGCATTTTCAAGTGGGTCGGGCTTGTTTGGCACATAGATAACCTCTGATGGATTGTCCTTTGGCGAGAACACTTCAATTATGCCCTTGATTTGCTCCTCAAGCGTCACTTGCCATCCGTTACCCAAATTATAGCATCCACCTTCTTTGTCGCTTTCAATGCAGGTCTGCACCATGCGCACGAAATCTTTGATATACACCATTTCTTTCGCTTTCTTACAGTTGCCCCATATCTCAATAGGCAAACTTTTGCTTGCTCTGTCCATTAGCATACGGAATGGCATCATTCTGCGTTTAAAGTCGGCATAATGATATGCGTTTGGATGATACTGATAAATGGTGAAAAAGCGAAGAGCAAAGAAATGAATGCCATATTCAGCTTTGTAGTGTTCCATCAAGTCGACAGCTGCGTTTTTAGCAATCGTGTAGATAGCATGATCCCCTGTGAGAGGGAAGTGGCGAGGAGCATCACACGGTATCACCATACCATTGTTGTGATATTTTGCCATATCTGAAGGTGTTTGTGGAAACACAATCTTCTTGCAGTTCACTGTTCGCATCCAGTTCAGCACATTCAGAGTGCCGATAGTGATGCTTTCAAACAAATCAATGGGGTCGAAAGCATATCGGCTGGGAAGTGAACTCGCAAAATGCGCCACAGCATATATGTCATCTTTCGGAAGAATATCAAAGGCCTTAGGGTCTTTAATATCAACGCTGTAGTACGACATTCCACGGTCGGCAAAAAAGTTATTATCATTTTTTCTGTGGCCTACAGCAATCACATCATATCCCTGCTCCTTCATGTGAACAGAAATATACGCGCCTAAATTGCCAGTGGCTCCAAAAACAACTATTTTCTTCATATTCATTTTTTTAGTTATATCCATTGAAAGGCTCCATTGTGGCATTGCCTTCTTGGGTAATACCGTCGCGATTGAGCACGGTTTTTATTGTGCTGATAATTATTTTTATGTCGGTCAGAAAAGAGCAGTTGTCCACGTACCACACATCGAGCTTAAATCTTTCTGACCATGAAATACCATTTCTGCCGTGGCTCTGTGCCCAACCGGTGATACCAGGGCGCACATTATGTCGGCGGGCTTGTTCGGTACTGTATAGTGGAAGATAATGCACACGCAATGGACGAGGACCAATAAGCGCCATGTCGCCCTTTAGCACGTTGATGAGCTGAGGTAACTCGTCGATAGAAGTGGAACGCACAAATTTGCCAACTTTTGTCAAACGCACACTATCAGGCAAAAGATTGCCCTCGGCATCGCGCTCATCGGTCATTGTCTTATATTTGATAATTTTGAAAATCCTTCCATTTAACCCAGGACGCTCTTGCAAGAAAAAAGCCCCAGCCCCCTTATTGGCAAAATGCAACCAAATAGCGACAATTAAAAGAATTGGCCAAATCACAAGAAGCGCAACAAGTGCTATGCAGAAATCAATTATCCGTTTAAAGCAATGTTGATACATTAATTAATGCTTAATATGTGTTCGACACTTTATTATAAAAGTCAATCATGCATTTTTGTACGAAACTTTTCTCAAATCGTTCCGAAATCATTTTTCTGGCATTTGCCGCCATTGATGCTACTTCTTGTGGATTTTCTACCCAATTTAGCATAGCCTCGTAGAGTGCTTGTTCGTCATGAGGAGGGATTATTGTGCCGTTTTTGCTTTCAACTATAATTTCTCTGCTGCCATTAATATCGGTTACGATACTTGGTAATCCCATCGCCCCGGCTTCTAGTACCACGTTTGGAAAACCTTCTCGATAACTGGGAAAAACCAGTGCGTCGGCATTCTGGTAGAAAGGTCGAACATCTTTTTGGCTACCGACTTCCGTGATGGCATTATTGGAGTGAATTTCTGCAGCGGTTTCAGGAAGTATTGGGTCGAGATTATCTTCTTTGGGACCAACAAGCACTAATCGAACGTGTTTATGCTTTTCATTTACACGTTTGAATGCGGCAACCAACTCGTTGATGCCTTTGTCTTTTACAATTCTGCCAATAAATACGAATGTGAAAACATCTTCCGTATTTCTTGACTCAGGCTTAAAGTATTCCATGTCCACTCCACGCACATTACCATAGCCCAACACTTTTATGGGTTTGCTTGTAATATGGTGATTGAGCAAGTCGGCTTTTACGCCTTCTCCCTCTGGAATAACATGTGTTGCGCAAGCGCATGTCAGCCAATCAGTAGCCATCAGAATCCTGCGCTGTATCCCTTTTGTGGTTGGCCATACGAGTCCAGTGAATGTGTGAATGCGTACAGGCACTCTGCAAAGCCATGACGCAATCATAGTTATAAGTCCAGCTTTCGGCGTGATAGAATGTACTATGTAGGGGCTTTCCTTGCGCAGAACTTTGTACATTTTCCATAGCGACTTAATGTCGCTAACGACGGATATTCTACGCTCCATAGCCACTTCAATAGTGTGAATGCCTTTTTCAGAAAGTTCATCAAGTTCTTTTCCAGGGGAGGAAACTCCCACTACTTCGTAATCTTTTTGAAGCGCAGGAATTAAATCTGAATAGAAGCAGATGGAATCGGCCACAGTTGTAACCCGTATTATTTTCTTTTTATTCATTAGTGATTTCTTGATAAACGGCATTATAGCCTGCTGCCATTTTTGATATATCGTAATCTTTAGCCCTTGCTTGGCATCGCTCTGCTACGGTTTTATATTTCTCTGGGTTTTCGCATAGGGTGCGAATGGCAGAGGCAAGTGCTATATGGTCGCCATCAGGGAACAAAACTCCTGCCCCATTCACCATTTCATGAAGTCCGTCAACATCGCTTGCGATGAATGGCCGTCCACTCGCCATTCCTTCGATGCTTGATAGCGAAAGACCTTCCCAATGCGAGCTAAGAACCACGATGTCGGTGGAGCTGAGAATATCGGGTATATCAGTGCGAACGCCAAGAAATTCCACATTTTTTCCTTCTGCCAATTTCTCAAGAATTGGTCGGCGTGGACCGTCGCCCACTATTTGAAGCGTGTAATTGTCTGGCAGTTCTGCCATGGCACGAATAAGTGTGTCTTGGTCTTTTTGTTCACGAAAAGCCGCAATCATTGTGATAATGAAGTTCTGCCTATTCGTTATTTCATTGATTGGCTTCAGAAAATTTGCAGTATTAACGCCATTGTATATAATGATGATTTTCTTTTTCTTCCCTATGTGAGCCTCAAGATTCTGTTTTGTTTGGTCGGCTATACAAATAATCTTCTCATATCGGGAATACATCCACTTGTCTGCCATTTTAAAATACCACTTTCCTCGACGGCGATTGTTTGCATTGTGCTCTGTAGTTACAAGCTTAGCTCCACCAAAAGTAAGGCATTTGGCTATGGGGACGAAAAGTTGACATGCAGTGTTGTGGGTGTGAATCACATCGTATTGACTTATAAAGTGGCAGAGTCTAAAAATGTGTTTTGGACTATACACGCTTTCGCCAATCGCCAGCGAGTGAATTTTGATGCCCATCGCCTCTGCCTGCTCGTAAAATGGCGTGCGAGTGCCATCAAACACCAATAGCTCCACTTCGTTGCCCATTTTCTTTAGCTCAGGCAGCAAGTCCACCATCAAGTGTTCGGCTCCACCAGTCCTTAACGAGGTTATTACATGCAGTATCTTCATTATATATTATGAGGTTCGGCAATTTTTAATGTCTTTTTTGTGCATTATATATCCAATTGGCTTTGTCCAAATCCATACAAATGGAAGTTTTGCAACTTTGAAATTGCGACCAATGCAAAATCGGAATCTCCAATAATTGATAGAGGCTTTAACTTTTTGCGAAAATGAAATGTTGTCATTCACCATTTCATAATAAAGGGTGGTGGTGGAAACTGGACTTTTCATTCTAATTTCTGTTATATAGTCTGTCAACCCTCCTGTTTGATATTCTACATTGTATATTGGTTGGTTGAAAAAATACAAGTTGTATTTCCTTGCAATTCTAAACCAAACAAGAGCTTCTGGGCAGAATTTTTCACCATCTATTTCTGGGAAAGGGAACTCTTTGAGAACTGAAGTGAGAAACACTTCTTTAAGGTCGCCATCCACACCATGCCGCATACGAATATCAATGCTATTGCTAACAATATGTTCTGTTGGTAATCCATTCCCAATGATTTTACCGTCAAAAGTTTGATCAAGCCCACATACACCACCAAAAGAAGTGTGGTTTTTTGCTTTTTCGTATTGCTTCAATACCGTTTCGATTGACTTTTCTGGTAGTGTGTCATCGCTGTCGGCTATGAAAAAAAGGTTGCCTTTTGCTTCTTTTACGCCACGGTTGATTGCTCGATGTTTGCCACCATTTTCTTGGCAGAAATATCGAATAGTGATGTATTTGTCATTGATAAAACCATCAATAATGCTTTTTGTGTTGTCCGCTGAGCCATCGTCCACAATAACCCATTCAAAATCTTTACATGTTTGTGCGCAAAGACTTTTATATAGGCGTGGTAATAGGTGGGCGCGATTATATGTTGGGGTAAAGACAGTGATGCGCATTATTTGTAGAATTTATCTTCATCATACTTTTTGTCATATTCATAGATGCGATGAATAAAGTCGCCATCTCTAAACCCTGGAGTGAAAAATGTCTTATACGGCGAAAGAAGCACACCCCATGATATGACAATACGAACAAACAGAACCACACACATAGAAACAAGCGTGAAGTTATAAGCCGAGGTTTTTATTCTTTTTCTTGAAGCAAAATATGAAAGGACACTAAAAATGCCAATCAAAAAATACCAACTTAAGCGACCGCCATTCTCACTTCTACTGAAAATAAGGAGAACCGCGCAAAAGATGAAAGCTAAATTACACATCATCACTTGAAGTTTGTTTTTTTCGTTGATTTCATCGTATCGTTTTAAGATTAAAACGAGAAATACGAAAGCTTCAAGTAGGTATTCTAAACGCAAATTTGTTACTTGAGTGTTGCCAATACCAGCAATTCGTTCAGCATCTACGATTTCACCATATCTTTCATAAAAACCGCTTGCAATACCGATGGCACCCAATGCTAAACATAATACCATCCAAGTTATTACAGTTCGTTTGCTGAATTTTTTAATAGGGAAATAGTATATAGGTGCAAAAATTATAGCAGAGTTGTGAACGGTAAAAGCTAAGATTATTAGTGTGAAAAATTTCAAAGGTTTTTTATTAATAGCATATTGAATTGAGCACCAAACTATGCTTGCTGCCAGTACCTGACGTAAGTAGGTGAATGTGAAAAAGAACCACAATCCCATAAACAGCAGTATAACCATAGGTGAGCGGTTTGTATATTTCAGCATCGAATAGAACACCAACGCATATACAATTAGCGTAAAAATTAAAATAAAGATGTACCTATTGGATGTGAATAGCGCAATTATTGCATTCAGTATAATATAACCAAATTCTTTTCCATATAGCCGATAAATAGACGAACTGAAAACTAAATCGTTCTTATGTAAGTCGCTTGCGAAATCGTCAAATAATTGGCAATAAATGTATCGGTCATATCCACCAAGCATATCGGCAATGCCCACGAATAGTGCCAAAACGAGCATATACCCACCAAGTGCTTTGGAAGTGAGTGGTTTGTCTGCCCCTTTTGATAGGTAGATGAATACGCTAATTGCTATGAGAAGTATATATAAAAGCATAATTATCGTTATAGAAAGAAGTTTTTAAACCTCATTATCGTTAAAAATAAGCAGTTGTGATTAACAAGATTTATAAAGATGTTGGCTCTTTTATTTGCTGTTTTCTTTATTGGGTACATATTAGCCCCTTGAAAATTTTTAATAGTTCTATTTACTTGATTATAATTGTAAAATCTAAATAATGAGAAGAAAAATCCACATATAGTAAAGTTTAATTTGTATTCAATGGCCTTTTTCTTTCTAATGTTTTGTTCTCGATTAGCTAATTCTTTTATCTCATGAATTACTCTAATAGAATCTTGTCGTAGTTTGATTAAGTTTCTCTTGCTTCTTAAACGTGATGTTGAAACTTGATTTATACAATTATATATATAGCCAAATGCGGATATAGCGTAGATTGTTGTTGCGTCTTTTATTGTTTGCAGGCAAAATAATAAGTCCTCTATGTTTTTTGTCCCCTTTAAAAAACGAGCATTTCCTATGAAATCTTTTTTGAAAACTTTATCCCATAGATAGAACGCTGATGTTTTGTTTATATAATCAACACCATCTCTATATGAGGTTGAAGCACTTATTTTGGTTACTTCATCTACGCTATTTTTTGTTAATATCTTGTGGTTAAAGCAAAAAATATCAGTATTTGGCTGCTTATTGATAAGTGTTAAAAGGTGTTTCAGGAAGTCTGGTTCTACTTTGTCGTCCGCATCAACAAACCATATAAATTCTCCATTTGCGGCATTTAACCCTGTGTTTCGTGCACAAGAAGTGCCTTGGTTTATTTGTGAAATGGTTTTGATATTATCAAATTTGCTTGATAATTCGTTGCAAATCAACAAAGAGTTATCTGTGCTTCCATCATTTATAAGTATAATTTCGCAATCACTATTACCCTCTTGTTGTGTTATTGACATAACACAGTCACGCAAGAATAATTCTGCATTATATACTGGTATAATGAAACTGAGTTTTTTCATTTAATTAGCATTTCGATATTCACAATATGCTTAAGTATATTCTTTTTGAAGCCCTTGTATTTAAAGGGTACAGGATACAAATGTTCTTTGCGTAAATATTCGATAACAGAATTGTTGATACCAAGATTTGCCCATTTCTTCCGGTTTCTTAATAACTGTAGGCATAATCCTAATATTAATAAGTTTGCGCGATTCGTCACAATAGAAGCAAGTTCAACATTCTCTTTGTGTCTTTTTGCTGTCTGATTAAAGGATTTATACACCTCAATGTCATCAATGAGATATTTAATGATTTTTTGTGGGATTGTACTATGACTCATGCTTCCTGTTCTTATATAATACAGGTAAGGAGTGATTTCTGAAAATACAACTCTTTGCGCTGTCGGCATAACACGATAAGTGAATTCCACATCTTCGTGTGTGATTCCCACTTTGAATATATGGGCGTTATCTTTTAGAAAATCAGTACGCATTATCAAAGCACATGCAGAGCATGGGAAATAGCCATTAATCACGGCATTGCCCCCACTCATTATTTTGTTTTTTTGCAAACTTATCTGGTTTGCTTCCAAGCTGATTTTTTGGAGATTATCATCTGTTTTTTGGAGTTGGATGGCTAAAATGTCTAAATCACCATAGAAAGATAGACTTTCTAATATTTGTGTAGCTTCTTTTGTGATTGTGTCGTCACTATCAATAAACCAAATGTATCTTCCTTTGCAATGTTTCAGTCCAGTGTTTCTTGCTGCACTTAATCCTTGATTGGGTTGAGATATAATATGGATATTCTTGTGTGAGTCAACATATTTTTCAGCAATTTCTGGTCCGTTGTCTGTGCTACCATCGTTAACGATGACGATTTCATAATCGTCGGGGTGTAAGCCACTGTTTAAAATTGACTGTATACAAGCGTCAATATACCTCTCTGTATTATATAGGGGAATAATTATGCTTAGTGTCTTTGTCTCGTGCTGTTTCATATGATTAGTGGGTTTAGTTATTAACAATATTTTGTAAAATGTGTAGAGATTGATTTCTTAACAGTTCCTTCTTTTTAATGTCGCACTTTAGTTTTAAAAGTTGATCTTTAGAATAACTTGGAATTTGTTGATATTGAAATGCTGCATTATGGTTGCCCACAAAAGAGAGAAGCGAGGATATACGGTCATCACCATCTTCTTTTTTCACAGCGGCTAATAAAGGCTTGTTAAAAATCGTTGCAAACGCCACTCCGTGAAACGAAGATGTGATAACAAATTCTGAATGCTCAAAAAGCCAAAGAAACTCACAAGGTCCTAAATTTTCAAAACTAAAACATGTGTCATCACATTTTTCAAGTGGGCTACCAATATAAACTACTTTAAACTTTAATAGGCTTTTTATTTTTAATATTGTATCATTAATTTGGGGGTAAGGATTGAACATGTACCCTAAGTTATATACAAGGATATATGGTTCTTCAATCTTTATGTTAGACTTTTTTGATAGATTGTGGTAATCTTGTGGACTTAAAAGAAGCGTTGGATCACAAACCACAGTTGCTTCATTGCCGAGTAAGTTTTTTGTGATGAATGAACCGCTTCTTTCTCGCACTGTTATATGTTTGTATTTTGATAGTAAATCAGTATATGTGTATTTTAATTTTTCAGGAATTGTTTTGCAAGCGAAGCTTGCACCATAAGCGATTTTTTTATGGCTATCTTTTACAAAACTAAGAAGAAAAGAAGTGTCAATCCCTGTCCAGCGAGGATTCCATACTTGATCACTTCCTGTCATATAGATATCATAATCAAATTGTGCTTGTTTTAACGATTGTGTATTATATGTTTTTTTTGAAAGTTTTAAATTATCGTGTATGAATTCCTTAAAATAAGATGCTTTACTGCGATTAAATATAGTTTTAAAGCGGATGCGATATATAAAATGCTTAAATGAAAGCCAATAACTTCTTTTGCTTTTTGGAGGAAAAGCATAGTCGATTATTTCGCTCTCATAGTTTAATTTAGAAAGCGCTTTTTGTAATGCGTATGCTTGAAGCACAGAACCGTAGTTTAAGATTCGGTGCATTGTTATAATTCCTATTTTCATTTGAGCATTAGTCTTAATTTGGTGCAAACCATTTGCATTAATTCAATCACTCTAACAACCTTACCATTTATTTTACAGCCATTACGAAGTGCAATTAGTGTTAATGCAGAAGTTACAACACGATGGTTGTTTTCTTTCATTTGACCTTCTGCAACGACTTCAAATGGGTGCTCAATTAAACTGATGTTCTGTAATTGTTTAATTACTTCGTGTCCCTTAGTTGTGAACGAAACTAATGCGCTTACTCCTTGTTGGTCCTGTTCATAAGTTTTACCCCAAAGATCGCCAATTCTTATGTCGGCAGAGGATTTGTCATATTTGTATTTGCAATTCTTTTCACATTGAGGTCCAGAGCAGACATCTCCTAAAAAGAATTTATAAAAAATGTCGCCTTGTGATTTGCGGGACTGTATGTGTGTTTGTTTTTCTTGCAAGAGCTGGGTAAATGATTGACACCAATCAAATGGAGGAGAGGTTTTTTCACCATCAATGCCCATTATCCAAGAGTCGTGCCACCCATAATTGAATTTGTTTCTCCATGAGGCATAAGTTACTTTTCCAATCTTTTGCTCCAGCATCTTCATGTACGCATTCCAAACATACATCGATGGTACGCAGTGGCAATAGAAATCGATTAATACAAAGTTGTTCTCGCAGTTAAATTTTCTAATCATTCTGCGGAAAGAATCGATTTGGCACGGGGTGCCGATGATGAGGTATTTGTTTTGCCTCATCTTTATTTGTCTGAAGGCTTCTTCTGTGTAACTCTGTATGTATTTGCTGCCTATTGATTGCACAAACTCTTCAACAGTCGTCGCTATAAAATGTTCTGCTCTTTGATTTGCGATATTATATTTGCAACCAACAGCGTAATAACCATTTTCAATGAGTTGCTTTCCGATTTCAAATCCAATCCCTCCGCTTGAACACTTTTTACGAATGTTTTTGTCGTTGCTCCATGCCGCCCATGATTTGATTTGAATTTCATCAGGTGTTAAAGCTCGTTCTTTGTGTGTGAAAGCACAAACATCAAGACAAATACCACAATCAATGCAAGAGCTTAAATTATTGATTCTTGGTTCATAAAAACCATTTTTATTCAGGTGAATCGAAATGATTTTTTTGGGGCATGCGGCTGAGCATACGCCACAGCCATAGCAATTTTTTATCTTAGATATGTTTGCCATCCTAATTGATCTTTCTTTTTATTGTGTCTTTTACGAATGTTCGTTGCTTGTTGTCGAGCAGAATAGTAAAAGAAAGGGCGCAGATAATCGTTGTAGATAAAAGCAAAGTTGAAATGAATGAGGTGAAATTGTCTTGTATATAAGAAGAAGCAATATAACAAAGAAGTAGAGCAATAGCCCCTACAAGGGTTGTTGAAACCATCGTTCGAGTAATGAATTTGCGAATACTGAAAGTGCTGCTTTTGCTCTTGAGGATTTTTAAATATGTAAATGCTGATGCAATAGGTATATAGATGCAAATCGCCAATACCAACGTGTAGGACTCAGTAAACAACAGAATGATATAAGCAATCGGAAGTCTTAATATGAAAATAACACTACATATAATATTTACTTTTTTAATTTCACCAGATGCTGATATTGCTGTATAGGCCATCGGAGTGAAACTGTTAAAAAAATTTGATATAAGTGTGATTTGGCAAATTGCTTCTGTTCCATTTGGCACTTCATCAAGCCATATCCCTAATAAAAAATGAATGTTGCAAATAATAGGAACAGTGAACAGCAATGTAACTATACTTGAAAAACGAGCTCCGATGGTGATAAGCTCATTAACTCTTTGTAGATTGTTTTTTGACCACTCTTTAATTATTTGTGGATTAAATGCCACTGAAATATTGTTGGTAAAAGAGTAGCACGCTACCATTACTTGATTAGCTATGCCCAATGCAGCATTAATAACTGTTCCGAAAAATAAGTTGAATATAATATTGGTGCCTTGCTGTGAGATTGTTAACGATAAGTTTCCGCATAGGTTCCAGCCTGTGAAAGAAATCATTTTCTTGAAAAGTGCAAGGCTGAATTTCTTTGAGATATGGCACTCTGAAAAATTTTGCGTGCAGTATATTCGATAAAATAGCATTATAGAGATGGCTACAGCCATATAAAGTAAGCTGTATTCTATCAGATGGTCGTAACTTGAATAAAGTACAGCAAAAGCAATTCCAAGTTTTAAAATTGAATTGATAATATCTATTGCCGCAAACACCCCAAAACGTTCATGTGCGGTGATGGCAGATGTATAAGGAACCTGTGTTATACCTAAGGCTGTACTAATTATGGCAGATTGATATGCCCAATTTGCGGCAGTTAAACGGTCTGCAGGTATCACAAGTTGTGTGTTTACAACCCATAAACCAATGGTTTCCGCCAAAATCAGAAAAATGAGTGAAAAAACTGCATGGGTTATAAAAGCAGTAGAAAAAGTGTCCTTTAATGTTTTTTCATCATTCAATCCAAGTCCAAATGTTAGAAAACGCGAGGTTGCTCCAGTTAAAGCGCCATTGATCATCCCCATTAATACTACAACCCCTCCGACAAGGTTGTAAATGCCAAAGTCACTTACACCGAGTGCTTGTAGTACAATTCGAGAAGTGAAAAAACTTATAGCCATCGAAACAAACATTCTCATGTAGAGAAATATCGCGTTTTTGGCTATGCGTTTGTTGTTGGATGTGGTGTCTTGCATTGTGGGGGTGTGGGGGATTGGGAATTAGGGGGTGGGGGCGAGGAGGTGCTTGGGGATGTAGATGGTGGCTATTGCCACTACGCCGGGGATGGAGATGACGAAGCGTTTGTCGCCTCGGATTTTTACGATGTAGCCTTCCTGGTCTTTGAATATGCCGTCGAGCACTCGCACTTTGTCGCCCATCGCCAAGTTTTCGTCAATCACTTCCAAGTTGCGGCACCCCGATTCCACGGCGGTTCTGAACACGTCGATGTCGCGCTGCGTGATGGGGCAGAGCGACTTTTCGCCGGGCATTCGGTATGGCCACATTTTTTTGCTGTCTTGCATTTTCAGCGCAAACGCCTCTGTGCATTTCACGAAAATCACCGATGGAAGCAATGGTTTGTCTTGAAATGCTTCATCGGTGGGCGTGTCGTAAGATGCGTCTTTGAGTTGCTTGCGCAATGCGTAGTAGGTTTCAAAGCCTTCGCGTCGGGCAATAGCTTGCGCTTCGTGGGGTGTGCGTACTGACATTCGGAACGCGTACCACTGGAGCGATTGGGCTGTTGATTCCATAAAAAAATGTTTGCGAATGTGTATAAGGTCCCCAAACCCAGGCGCATTGCCTGCGGTCAAAATGACTCGCGCTGCATTTTCTCTTTCAGCATCCCGGCTCTGTACAGCTCTGCACACAGCCTGTTGGGTGAGTCATCGGGGAACTTGGTTTTCCTTGCCGACTTCGCAAATCGGGTACGGAAGGGGTTGACTGTTAGTGATATGTTAGCGTCGTGGGGCGATGTTTCACGCCCCCGATGCGTTAATTCTGCTATTTATTCCCAGTTGTAAGGATAGCGAGTGATGTCGTCTTCGGTGAGACGCTCGCCCGATTGCACCTCTATGATGTAGAGGTCGGTGATGGCGCGGATGGCGTGGAACTGCTCACGGCGAATATGCACCACGTCGCCGGGCTTCACCATGCGTTCTTCGCCGCTCAGCACCACGCGGCCTGTGCCGTTGATGATGGTCCACACTTCTTCGCGTTGGTGGTGCACCTGATAGCTGATGTTTTTGCCGGCCTTGATGCAGAGCTGCTTGGTGAGCACTTTCTGACCGTCGGGAAATTCGATGTGGTCAATCACCTTGTATTCGCCCCAGCGGCGCTCCTCGTACATTGGGCGTGCGTCGGGACCGAGCTTCGCAAGGTGGGTTTTGAGCTCTTCGGAGTGGGCTTTGTCTGCCACCAGAATGCCGTCGCTGCTTGCTGCCACCACCAAATTGTCGGTGCCGAGGCAAATCAGCGGCATGCTGAGCTCGTTCACCACATGGGTGTTTTTTGCCTCAGGGTCGAGCACCACTTTGCCAATGGTCTGATTGGGCAACTCTTCGGTGAGGGCATTCCATGTGCCGAGGTCTTTCCATTGGCCAGTGAATGGAATCACTGCCACCGATTCGGCACGCTCTGCCACTTCGTAGTCGAAGCTGATTTTTGGGAACTCTTGATAGCGTGAGCGAACTTCAGCAAACGATGGCGCGTTCACGTATTTATTGAGAATCGAGGTGATGTAGCCAAGACGGAACGCAAACACGCCACCATTCCACAGTGCACCTTCGGTGAGCAACTGCTCGGCAAGCTCGTGCTTTGGCTTCTCCACGAATCTGTGCACTTGGCGAATGTCTTTTTCTGCATCGGCAGCCTGTGGCACGATGTAGCCAAATTTGGAGGAAGGATTCGTGGGGGTGATGCCCATCAGCACGAGGTCAGCGGCCTTAGCCTTTACAGCCTTCACCATTTTGGCGATAGTCTGGAAATATCCGCTTTCGGTGTAGGGGTCGCAAGGCATCACCACCACCGTTTCGTCGGCTGGGCAATGCTTTTCTTTTTGGAGATATGCTGCTGCAAGTGCTATGGCAGGGAAAGTGTCGCGACGAGCAGGCTCGGTCACGATGTCGACTCCGTATTCGCTAAGTTGGTTGGAAATCATATCGGCTTGTGCGGCGCTTGTTGCCACTGTGATGCTTTCAAGCAGTCCTGCTTCTTTGATTTGGCGTACCACTCGTTGCACCATCGATTCTTTTTCGCCGTCGGGTGATTTCAGTAAGCGAAGAAACTGTTTTGCCTGTGCTCCGTTAGATAAAGGCCATAAGCGCTGACCGGAACCACCTGATAATAAGATAATTTTCATGTTTATGTTATAATATATTTGCCAGGCATTTATTTGCCCGATGTAAACCTTTCACGCGTGCACGCATACACGTGCGCACAATATCACGCGAATTTACAACTTTTCTGCCAATTTTTGAAATTTTAAGCAAGCTAAATAGCCCATGTGCAGCAATCTTTTTCACTTTTATGAGAGAAATGAGGGTGGGGTGCGTTTTAGTTCAGTGGATAAATACAGGAGGGCACGGAAACAAAAACATATAAAACATCCTTTTGCCGATGTCAGTGCTTCGCACCTGTCGTTAGTGCTGCGGCATGTCTGATTTCAAGCAGAGGCTTGAATCAGCCACACCACAACCCTAACGCCACCCTCTTATGTGGCCGATGACATCACCAAAAGGGCAAAAACCGCTCGCCTTCGGCGAAAAACCAATCTTCAGAAATCAGATTATCTTAAAACGCAAATATAAACCCGAATCATAACGTAGGGACATGCCTTCGGCATGTTTCGATGCAAACAGCAATGTGTCAACGCATTGGAAACATGCCGAAGGCATGTCCCTACACTATGGCGTTATCGTTTTGGGTAGTTTGATGCGGTTTTTTTACCAAGAATTTATTTTATCATCAGGGTTTTTCGCCGTGAAACGGCGAGCGGTTTTTATCCTTGGGGCAAAGTGGAAGGCCCTCGTAAGAGGGTGGCGGAGGGATTGTGTGGTTGGCGGCATGGAAACTCGTTTCCAATGACGCAAAGCGCACAGTCGCACCGCCAAATGCGAAGCATTCCACTTTGCCCCAAGGCTGTTTTTTATGTTTTTGTTTTTGATTCCATTCACGATTCGGCAACAATGCATAATTTATCCCCAGAAATTTCCCACTGAACCGTGATTTCCATTTAGCCGTTTTTTACTCATTTTGGGCATCAAAAAAAGGCTATGCCGATTTGTGGCATAGCCTTGTGTTGATTCAATGCCGTTGTGGCATTTGGGGGTTACATAATTTCTTTAAGTTTTGCAGACATTGCTTCTTCGAAGTTGTTAGCTGGATCTTTGAAGAATTCAGCAATTTTTTCTTTTTGTTCAGGAGTGGCTTCTTGTTCTGCTTTGCTCATCAGCGCTTCGAAATCCTTCATGCATTGATCTTCTTCAATAGCACCAAATTCTTCCGCAGTCTTGCAAGCTTTAATCTTTGCCAAAACGAATTTAGCTTGTGCGATTAAGTCTTCAGCGATGTCGCCAGTCTTTTCAGGAGCCACGAGTTCGGTAGCTTCAGCAGTCTTTTCTTCTACAGCCTCAGTCTTTGTGCTATCGGCAGTTGCTTCACTTGATTTTTCAGCGCCCTTTTGGCAGCTTACGAGGGCCAATACAGCCACAAACATAAATAATACTTTCTTCATGTTGTTAGGTTTTTTGTTTGTTTTCCCTCTGCATAGCCCATATTTAGAGGGGGAGTTGTTTTTAGAAGTGATTTGTGCGTGGGCTATAAGGCGAATATTGTGTATCCGCTTAAAAATCAAAAGATTCGCACAAACGATTAATTATTATTGTTTTCCTATTTTTTCTTCAGTTCTTGTTCTTTTTTCATTACAGCACCTATGAATTTAAGCGCTTCATTTTGAGAAGCCTTTTGGAATTGCTCCTTGTATTCTGGGTGGTCTTTTTCGTAGTCCTCAAATTCTTTTTGAATTGGTTCGATTTTCTTTTCGATATCATTAAATTCTTCAAGAGTCTTGCAGTTTTCTACTTCAGACGTCATGTATTCGAATATGGCTTTCGCGTCTTTTTCAGCGTCGCCGGTTGGAGATGGTGCGCCTCCACCGCATGCGGTGAGAACAAACACAGTGGCAAGTGTGAATAAGATTTTCTTCATGTTGTTTTGAGGTTTTAGTTTCCTTCTTGCGCTCAAAGGAAGGAGGTTGTAAAAAAATGCGAGAGCGCACATTAAGTATGTTCGCATTGGTTTTCTCTGGGCAAATATACAAAGAATAACTGTTAATCAAAACTTTTTCAGCACAAAATCGTGTTGTGTAATTGCGTTTTCGCTAATTTTGCGTAAAATTTGATAAAATGGATATATTATCACGAATAAAAGAAGATAAAGGATTTGTGGGAAATGCGATGCACATTCCCCGTGAGGCTCAGGCCAAAGCGCGCCGCTTGTGTTGGAAGTTCAATAATTCCGACCCCGACGACCCTAAGGCTCAACGCGACATATTGATGCGCCTGTTTGGCACTTATTATTCGTCGGTGTATCTGATGCCCAGTTTCAGGTGCGATTTTGGATTCAACATTCATTTCAAGGGGTTTGCGCTGGTGAATTATAATTGCGTGTTTCTCGACACGTCGCCCATTCATATTGGCAGGAGTGTGCTGATTGGTCCGGGTGTGGTGCTCGCTTGCGCAGGCCACCCCATTCACCCAGAGCAACGCTGCTCCAGCGCGCTTGAAACATCTGAACCGATTACTATTGAAGATGGTGCTTGGATTGGTGCGAACTCTACAGTTTGTGGTGGAGTGACGATAGGTGAGGGGAGTGTGATAGGCGCGGGAAGCGTGGTCACTTCCGACATACCGAAAGGCGTGATTGCCGCAGGTGTGCCTTGCAAAGTGCTGCGTGAAATCACCGAAGCCGACAGGATTGCACCAGAGCGAATAGAGTTCTAAACTAATTGATTTCAGATGATAAAAAAATAATGGTCGCTCTTGTAGGGGCGACCATTATTGTCAATATCCGACAAACGATATTAATACTTGATTTTATCGTTTTTCTCGTCCCACTTTTTGAAGTGGAGAATCGCTGTTGGCTCATCGACGTGGATGCATGGAATGAGGCGTTTCAAGTGAGGTTTAGCAATTTCCTCATAGATGAAATGATCGCCAAAGTCGATAGCATCGGCATCGTTTTGTGTGTTGGCGTAATAGATACGGCTCACACCTGCCCAGTAGAGCGAACTCAAGCACATGGGGCATGGCTCGCAACTGCTATAAATCACGCAGCCTTCAAGGTTGAAGTTGTTCACCAATTTGCAAGCCTTGCGGATGGCGTTCACTTCGGCGTGTGCGGTAGGGTCGTTGTCAATAGTCACGCTATTGCAGCCGGTAGCCAGCACTTCACCGTTTCTCACAATCACGGCACCAAACGGACCGCCGCCCTTATCTATGTTGTCGCTTGCCAATTCGCAAGCCATTTTGATGTATTTCACATCTTCTGGAGTTATTTTAATATTGTTTTCCATCGTTAAAATAGTTTTTTTTGAAAAAAAATTGTTTTTTCTATTGTTATTACAAATTTAATTGTTACATTTGTGCGTGTGTTTTTCATGGTATTAGATTTAAAGTGTGTGGAGGCTGTCGTGAGACATCTTCCACTAATTTTTTATTTCTTCTTAGGATTGAAGAATTTTACCTTGTAACTGCAACGGATTTTTCCCTTAATCATATTTGATAACTTGTTGCGAATCAGTTGCTTTCTGATTGGTGACACCCAGTCGATGAACAAATGTCCGTCGAGGTGGTCGCATTCGTGTTGCACCACGCGGGCCAGGTAGCCTTCAATGTCTTGCTCGTGCTCCACCCAGTTTTCATCGGTCCACTTCAAATGAATCTTGCTGTGGCGAGTCACATTTTCGTTTACACCGGGCACGCTCAGGCAGCCTTCCTCTCTGGTGACGGTGGGACTTGTTTCGTCCACGGTCACTTCAGGGTTGATGAGCACCATCTGCACACCCTTCAATTCCGGGAAATCGTCTTTCAACACATCTACATCAATATAGACGAGCTTCAGTCCCACGCCCACCTGAGGCGCGGCAATGCCGATACCATTACTTGCATACATGGTTTCTTTCATGTTTTCGATAAGCTCGTTCAGACCTTCGTAGTCCTTGGTCACGAGTTCGGCTTCGTTGCGAAGCACGGGTTGTCCGTAGATATATACTGGTAGAATCATATTTTTGTTATATTAAATTGCTTTGTAAATAGTCGGTAAGAATTATGGTGGCGGCAATGGCATCGACTTTCGCCTTGTCGCGTCGGTCGCTTTTCTTCATACCGCCATCAATCATCGCCTTGTGGGCGATGGTCGACGTGAATCGCTCATCGTACATCACGACGGGCATTTGTGGCATCTCCTTTTTCAGGCGGTTCACAAACGGCGTGATGTAGCGCATACTTTCCGACGGCTCACCGTTGAGCTGCTTCGGCAGCCCAATCACGATGGTTTCCACTTCCTCACGCTGCGTGTAGTCTTTCAAAAAGTCCATCAGCGTGTGGGTGGGGTATGTGCCCAAAGCGTTGGCAATGATTTTCAAAGGGTCGGTCACTGCCACGCCTGTGCGTTTGCGTCCGTAGTCGATAGCTAAAATTCTTCCCATTATCAGCTCTGATGAGGATTAGTCGTTCATTGTGAGCAGCAATTCTTCGTTGCTCGATGTGCGAAGCATACGGTCTTTGATAAATTCCATTGCCTCGATAGAAGTGCGGTCGCTCAGGAAGCGGCGCAAAATCCACATGCGGTTGATTGTGTCTTGATTGAAAAGCAAGTCGTCGCGTCGGGTGCTTGAAGCCATAATGTCCACAGCAGGGAAGATGCGCTTGTTGCTGAGTTTGCGGTCGAGCTGGAGTTCCATGTTGCCAGTGCCCTTGAATTCCTCAAAGATCACTTCGTCCATCTTCGAGCCGGTTTCGGTAAGTGCGGTGGCGATGATGGTGAGGCTACCGCCATTCTCAATGTTACGCGCAGCACCGAAGAAGCGTTTTGGGCGTTGGAGTGCGTTGGCATCCACACCACCCGAAAGAATCTTGCCTGATGCTGGTGCGCAAGTGTTGTAGGCGCGAGCCAAGCGAGTGATAGAGTCGAGCAGAATTACCACATCGTGTCCGCATTCCACCAGTCGTTTTGCCTTAGCGAGCACAAGTTCTGCAATCTTCACATGGCGGTCGGCTGGTTCGTCGAATGTAGAGGCAATCACTTCTGCGTTCACGCTGCGAGCCATGTCGGTCACTTCTTCCGGACGCTCGTCGATGAGCAGAATAATCATATAGGTTTCGGGGTGATTTTCCGCGATGGCGTTGGCGATGTCTTTCAGCAGAATGGTTTTACCTGTTTTTGGCTGAGCCACAATCAAGCCACGCTGTCCCTTGCCAATAGGCGCAAACATATCCACAATTCGGGTGGAGATATTAGGGTGCTTGGTGCTCACCAAGTTGAATTTCTCTTCTGGGAACAGTGGCACAAGGTGCTCAAATGGCACACGGTCGCGCACAAAGTCGGGGGTGCGACCGTTGATAGCCTTCACTTCGCACAGTGGAAAATATTTTTCGCCTTCCTTTGGTGGGCGAATGGTGCCGAACACCACATCACCGTTTTTCAAACCGTTGTTGCGGATTTGTGATTGCGACACATAGATGTCGTCGGGCGATGTGAGATAGTTGTAGTCAGATGAGCGGAGGAAGCCATAGCCGTCGGGCATGATTTCGAGCAAGCCCTCGCCATCGAGAATACCTTCGAAGTTGTATGGATTGTCGGTGTATGGATTTTCCGCCACTTCCTGTGGCTGTTGTTGCTTCTTGTTCTTTTTGTTCTTCTTGCCGTTGCCGTTAGCGTTGTTGGCTGGCTGTTGCTTTTCAGCCTTAGGCTCTTGAATCACGATAGGAGCTTTCGCTGCCTCTTCTGCGGCGCGGCGGCGTGCCTCTTCTGCTCGGCGTGCGTCCTCTTCCTTTTCCTCTTTGGTGCGAGGCTTGAAAGTTTGCGAAGAACTGAAGAATGCGCCCAATCCCATATTCTTTCCGCCACCGAACAGGTCTTGGAAATCGCTTTGCTGGTTTTGTGGTGCAAATTCGTCGTCGGCGATATATTCTTCTTCCTGATGTGGAATCTCGTTTTCGGGCTGTTGCACGGCTTGTGGCTCTGGCGCTTGCTCCAACTCTTGCTGCTGTGGCTCGTCGTTCACGGTTGGAGCGATAGTTTCTTCAGCAGGAGCGGCCTCGGCTTTATCTGCCACTTTTGCGATACGCTGGCGGCGTGGTTTTTTCTCTTGCTTTGCTTGAGCGTCGCCGTCGGTGGCTGGAGTAGTTTCTTTAGCCGCTTCTTCAGCAGGCTTCGCTTCCTCTTCAGCAGCGGCAGCTTTTTTTGTGGTTTTGCTCTTGGATTTGGTGGCGGTAGCAGACTTTTTCTCTTTCACGGCCTTTTCTTCAGTAGCCGCTTTATTTGTGCCTTTTTCAGCTTCTGCCTTTTTTTTGGTGGCTTTCTTCTTCACTTCTGTTTTTTCTGTAGTCTCTTTAGGATCTTCCGCCTTCTTTTCCTGCTTAGGCTTTGCCGCATCGGCCTTTTTAGTGGCCGCAGTGGCGCTTTTGCGCTTCTTCGGCTCCGAAGCCTTGGTGGCACCGGTGTTGGCGCTTGCGATGGTTGCCTGCTGGTCAAGAATGTCGTAAACAAGTGTCTCGGAATCTACCTTTTTAATGCCAAGGCTTTTCGCGTAGGCTTGAACCTCTTCCAAAGGCATTGCTTCCAGTTCGTTGATATTATACATATATTTTGATGTTAGGTTCTATGTGCATGTATGTATATACATAATGAGGGCCTCGAAAATCGAAGGGATTAGCCATCAGCTTTGAAAACACATAGAAGATATGGTTTTATTACCAGAAAATGATGATAAAAAATGTGGAATACTAATTTTGAACGTCAATCGGTGTTTGTGATTTTGATATTTTAGTAGCACCAATATCAGATTAGCAGTATTTGATTTACGTTGCAAAATTAGTAATAAAAAATGATTTCGCAAATTATTGGTCGAAAAAATCATTGGCGATGCACGGCTCTTTCATTTAAGATTTCGTTGTTCACTTAAAAATGTTGTTATTTTATAGCGAGTTTTCCTTGGATGGTGA
>OIXU01000038.1_pt1 | contig 38518 bp, 33 predicted proteins | sample 1587921 | NCBI WGS metagenome assembly OIXU01 (sample SAMN03283238) | human gut metagenome | biome: human-associated habitat; material: feces | host: Homo sapiens | place: Peru | collected 2012
AGCTGAAAGCTAACTACAAGACCAACGTTTCCGCTTCCAAGCATAAGAATCTTTTTTCCGGGTTTTACGCCATGCAGATTCATCATTGTCTGAGCCGCACCAGCTCCAATAACGCCCGGCAAAGTCCAGCCTTCAAAAGGAACCATATTTTCAGCCGCGCCGGTGGCAATAATCACGCTTCCGCCTTTGTAATGATGAATTGCGCCGTCGTAGTTCACGGTCACTTCTTTATTTTCAAAAATACCGATCACAGTCGCGTCCAGTTTTACTTGAACGCCAACTTCCTCCGCCTCTTTTAAAAGCTCTGTTCCAATGTTAAATCCGCGGATTTTTGCCTTATGTTCCTTTGAGCCAAAAAATTTATGAATCTGCTTAAAAAGCTGGCCGCCCGGTTTATGGTTTTCATCAAAAATCATAACTTTCATTCCGTGTTTAGCAGCTTCTATTCCCGCGCTAAGACCAGCAGGTCCTGCGCCAATTACAATCAAGTCATATCTTTCCATATTCGTTTCCGCCTTACCAAGTTTTCTCAGCCGAACAACCGTATTGAGTTTGAACTTTCATCCCGGCTTTTAAAGGAGTTATGCAAGTCCTTGTATTAGGAACGCCATCCACAACCATTACGCAGTCTGTACAACGACCGATAGCGCAAAAAATTCCTCTTGGCTTATGCAATTTAGAAGTCTCTCTGTGCTTTAAAATTCCTGCCGCACGCAAGGCCATTGCAATAGGTTCACCTTCGTAGCCTTGCATCTCTTTTCCGTCTAATGTAAATGTTATGAGTTCCCCTTTTTCCGGAACTCCTAAAATAGGATGTTCTGCTATACGTTCCATGTTCAACCTCACTTCGCAACAATGTAAAACTAAAATTTTTATTTTTCTTGTAAAAATTCGCATTGGATTTTTTTTTACAGCAAATATAATGAATCCAGATTTTGAAAAATAATTTTCTGAACCAACTCTGGAGGCTTTATATGAATGAAAACATTTTTCCTAATATTGACATTCTGTTTTTGAACGAAAAAGATTTGATTGAATGCGGCGTAAAAAATATGAAAAACTGCATCGATGTAATGGAAAAGCATTTTTCGCTGATTGGAAACGGAGATTACCGGATGGGCGGCGCAAACGGCAATGAACACGGACTAAAAATGTCGTTCCCGGAAAGTTCTTCCATAAAAGATTTTCCGCTTAATGGCCCTGACTACCGTTTTATGGCAATGCCTGCTTATTTGGGCGGAGAATTTCATACTTGCGGAATAAAAACCTACGGCTCGAATCAGAAAAACCGCTCAAAAGGATTGCCACGCTCAGTTCTAATGCTTCAGCTGCTTGACGCGGAAAGCGGCGCGCCTTACGCATATATGTCCGCAAACCTTATAAGCTCAATGCGGACAGGAGCAGTTCCAGGACTTGGAATCCGTTATCTTTCCATAAAAGAACCAAAAACCGCGGCAATCGTAGGTCCTGGAGTAATGGGAAGAACAGCCGCCCTGGCAATCGCAACAGAAAAACCTTCTGTAACAACAATAAAAATCAAAGGACGCTCAGAAAAAGGAATCCAGGAATTCATAGATTTTTGCAAGGAATATTGCCCTACATTCAAAGACTTTGTTGTCTGCGATTCAATCGAAAGCGCGGCAAAAGACAGCGACATAATTTATTTTGGAACAACAAACGCCGCAAAATACGAAGACAATCCTTTCCTTAAAGATGAATGGATAAAGCCCGGAGCATTAGTAATAAGCACAAGCGCTCTTTTAATGAACCACGAAGGCTGGAAGGACACAAAAAAATTCAAGCTTGTAAGCGATGACTACAAAATGTACGTCGGCTGGGGAAAAGGAAAGCCCGCACCAACGCAGAAAAATGTCTCAACGCTGATTGGCATGGCTTTTTACGACGCAGTTGTAGAAGGCACTGTAAAAGAATCAGACTTGGTGGAAATCGGTGACGTTGTGAACAACAAAAAACAAGGGCGCGACAGCGATGAGCAAATCATTGTGTACGCAGTCGGCGGAATGCCAACAGAAGACGTTGCCTGGGGAAGATTCTGCTACGATACCGCCATAAAAAACAAAATTGGCACAAAACTGAATCTATGGAAAACTCCTGAATGGAGCTAAACGTCTGGCCAAGGTACGCTTTCGCACAAGACCTTGACTCAGCCATTTTTAAGTTTCGTATAAACCTAAAATCAGAAAAACACAACGTTAACACCTGCCTTTTGATTTTTACAGTCAAAAGGCATTTTTTTTGAAAAAAAAACTTGACAACTGGAATGTAAGCGTTATCATTTAATCAATGAAAACGCTTACATCAATAACAACAATGCAAGAACTTGCTCAGGCCGCCGGAGTTTCCATCGCGACGGTTTCCCGCGTATTCAGCGGAAGCCCGAAAGTTTCGGAAAAAACCAGGACGAAAGTCCTGGAACTGGTTCATCAGTCTGGTTTCCAGCCGAATGAAACAGCCAGAACAATGGCCGCAGGAAGTTCCCGCCTTATTGCTGTAATTTTGCCGGACATTGAAAATCCGTATTTTTCGCGTTTGCTTTCAGAAGTTGAGCAGCTTTGCGTAAAAAACGGCTATACAATGATTTTTTTCAACTCAAATGGAGACAGCGAAAAAGAAAAAGAAATTGTAACAAAAATGATGGCCCGTCAGGCAGATGGAATGCTTATCTGCATGACCCGCATAAAATCAGAAATGATTCCTGTCATAAAAACCGCGAATTTTCCTGTTGTCGTAATGACGCGGAATATCAACGGCTTGGATTCAGTTGCAATCAACCACCTTGAAGGAGGACGGCTAGCCGCAGATTATCTGATTGAAAATCGCTGTGAACAATTTTTCTTCTTTGGCTTAAAAGACGATGAAAAATTCACAGGATTTTACAATGAATTGTTAAAAAAGAAAGTTCCTAAAAGCAAAATCAAAATATTTGGCGACAAGAACTGGTATTTTAATAATTATGCGCAGACCTCAGAATTGATGGACAAATTTATACAGGAACAAAAAACTTGTACAGAAAAAACTGGACTTTTTTGCATAAATGACCTTTTTGCAGTTCAGGCAATAAATGCTGCAAATCGAAACAATATCAAGATTCCAGAAAAACTGAATATCGTCGGTTTTGACAACACAATGCTTTGCGACATGACTTTTCCAGCATTGACTTCAATAAATCAGCCTTTGGATAAAATCGCCGCAAAAAGCTTTGAAATTTTGTGTCAAAAAATAAAAGAAAAAAAAGAAGGCAAATCTTCTCTAAAAACAATCGTTCTTGAGCCTTCCATAATAAAAAGAGAATCATAAATCTGCAAAAACGCAGAAATCAAGATTAATTTTTCATAGGGGGAAAACATGAAAAAAATCAGTTTTATTATCGGTGCAGCAGTTCTTGCCGCTTCTGTATTTACCGGCTGCCAAAAAAAAGAATCGTCAAATTCAATCAGCATTATGTTTCAAGGTTCAGATGCTGAGCAGTCCGCAATAAAAGCTTCAACAGAGCGATTTACAGAAAAAACTGGAATCAAAGTTGAGCTTTTGTACACTCCGCACGATTCTTACACTTCAAAATTGGCGAGTTTTATCAAGAATAAAAAAGTACCAGATATTGTAAGCATTGACGGACCTATGCTCGCAAGCCTTGCATGGTCTGGAGTTATCCAGAGCGTTGAGCCATACATCGAGCCGGAAATTATCGCCGACATGACTCCTTCAAATGTGCTTCAGTGCACTTATCCAATCGACAACAAACTTTATGCGATAAGCTATGCCGATTCCACAGTTTTGCTTTACTGCAACAAAAAATACCTTGAAAAGGTTGGAGCAAGAATTCCAAAAAATGTCGCAGACGCATGGACAGCGGAAGAATTTGATGCGATTCTTACAAAACTTGCCGCCCTTGATGAAGTAAAATGGCCGCTCGACCTGATGTGGGCTTGGAACATCGCTGGCTCAGAATGGGGAACTTATGGTTTTTATGAAACACTTGTTTCTGGCGGCGCTGACCTTATAAACAGAGAAACTTGGACGGCTGAAGGAACATTAAACAGTCCGGAAGCAGAAAAAGTCTTGCGTTATTTCCAGAAATGGGGAACAAACGGCTGGATTGTTCCAAAATCTGCCGGAGAAAACACGCTTTACAACGACAAAAGGCAAACTGCAATCGCATGGAACGGAAACTGGAACTTTACAACTTGCCGGGCTGCAATGGGCGACGATGTAATCGCGCTTCCGCTTCCGAACTTTGGAAAAGGAACTCGCTCACCAAACGCAACATGGATCTGGGGAATTTCCGCAACTTCAAAAAATCCGGAAAAAGCCGGCCAGCTTTTGAACCACATGCTTACAGACACAGAATTCCTTGATGCTATAAAACTTACAGGTTCTTACCCGGCATTGAACAAATTCGCAGCACGCTGCGAAGATTATATGGACAGCTCAAAAATGGCAATCGCTTATGAACAGTCAAATGTCGCTGTAAGCCGCCCGATTCATCCGGCTTATCCAACAATAACATTGGCATTTTCCGACGCTTTTGAGTCAATCTTGAACGGCGCAGACATACGAACAGAGCTTAACAAAGCTGCGCAGAAGATTGATGAAGATATTAAAGACAACGATGGATATCCTCCATTCGGAAAATAAACAGTTTTAATTCCTGGTGGTCATTGAGCTTGTCGAAATGACCACCTACTCGACAAAAACAAGAGGCACAGTATGAAAAATACATTTATTACAACCTTAAAAGAAAAAAATATCCGACAAGAAATTTATATGCTGATTCCAGCATGTATTTTGCTCATATTTTTTATGGTCATTCCATTTTTTTCAGCATTCGCGCTTTCCTTAACAAATCAGAAACTTATTCCAAATCCTATGGTTCCTGCAAAATTTGTAGGATTAAGAAATTATATTCAAATTTTCAAAGATGCCAGTTTCTGGCAGGCATTCAGAAACGTTGTTCTTTTTACAATCATGGTAATTCCGTTGCAGTGCGGATTTGCGCTTCTTATGGCAAACGCTTTAAATAAAGCCAGATTTTTTAAAGGCTTCCTAAGAAGTATGTTTTTTCTTCCATATATTACGCCGATGGTTATTGTCGCCGTTATATGGAAATCAATTTATCAATATCCGGATGGAATTGCAAACCTTGCGCTAAAACTTGTTACTTTTGGCCAGGCTCATTCAATCGACTGGCTTGGAAATAAAAATTCCGCATTGATTGCTATCACAATTCTTTCAGCATGGCAAGCGTTCGGTTTTCAGATGATAATTTATCTTGGCTCATTGCAGAGCATTCCTTCTTACTTGTATGAAGCCGCAAACATTGATGGAGCGACTCCTTTTCAGACATTCTGGAACGTAACATGGCCAAGCTTAAAAGAAACAAATACGCTTGTACTTATAATCACAACAATTCAGGCTTTAAAACTTTTTACCCAGGTAAATATCATGACAAAGGGCGGCCCAAACGGAGCTACAAACACCCTTGTCCATTACATATATCAAAACGGATTTGCCGGACAGAAAATCGGCTACGCTTCAGCGGCTTCTGTGGTTCTGTTCCTTTTAATACTCGTTATATTCCTTGTTCAAAACAAACTTCTTCGCGGCAAAGAAGAAAAATCCCGGGATTAATTTTTTCTTTGACTTTTTATAGGAGGAAACTATGGTACGAAATAAAGCAAAGGATATTATTTTTACAGCATTTCTTTTTGTCCTCGGACTTATAATCATCACCCCGATTTTTCTTATGTTCGTTTCGTCTTTAAAAGATGACCGCTACGAAATCATGAAAGATATGGGAAGCTTGAAAGCGTTTGTTGTGATGAATCCAACGCTCCACAACTTTAAGGAAATTCTTTTTGAATCCGTTCAGAACTTTGGGCGTGCATTCATAAATTCAATGATTGTTCTGGTTGCAACAGTCATTCTTACAAGCATTGTTTGCTCAATGGCAGGATACGCCTTGCAGCGCGGAAAACTAAAATGCCGGAAATACATTTTTTTAGCGGTGCTTTCACTTTACATAATTCCAATGGAAGCAATAATGCTTCCGCTTATGTATCAGGTTTCTACGCTTGGAATTACAGATACTTACGCTGTCCAGATTTTGCCGTTTGTAGCAAGTCCGCTGTACATCTTTCTTTTTTACAATTATTTCAAGGAAGTTCCAGTTTCCCTTGCAGAAAACGCCGAGCTTGAAGGCGCATCGTTCTGGCAGATTTACAAGAATGTCTATCTTCCTCTGAACAAAAGCCCGATTATTACTGTTTGCATTCTTCAGGGAATGGATATGTGGAACCAATATTTGTGGCCGCTTCTTGTTACAACCGACGAAAAAGTACGCCCGATGTCCGTCGCAATCTCTTCTTTTACAGGAACAGGCGGAGACATTTATTGGGATCAGCTTATGGCTGCCAGCGTTGTAATGCTGCTTCCAGTGCTTTTATTGTTCATCTTCTTCCAGCGTTACTTTGTTGAATCAGTCGCTTCATCTGCTATAAAAGGATAAAACTATGACAGAAATTCTTGAAAAAGCCCAGAAAAGACAGAATGAACTTTCTGAAAAAATCAATTCTTCAAAAGAAATTTTAGCTCAACGTCCGCTTTTCCATTTTGCCACGCCGGGCGGATGGTGCAACGACCCTAACGGATTTTCAGAATTCAACGGAAAAGTCCATCTGTTTTATCAGTATCATCCATATTCAACACAATGGGGACCAATGCACTGGGGACACGTAACCACAAAAGATATGCTCACGTGGAGCTTAGAACCAGTCGCATTGGCGCCAGACACAAATGCTGACAAGAACGGATGTTTTTCAGGAACAGCAATTTCAACAGAAGACGGCAGACAGATTATTGCATATACCGGAGTTTCCAAAGACGGCGATAAAGAAATTCAAAACCAGTGCATAGCATTTGGAGACGGAGAGACGTACGAAAAATTTTCACAAAACCCGGTTCTTACCGCAAAAAACATTCCGTTTGAATACCAGAAAGATCATTTCCGCGACCCTAAAATCTGGAAAAAAGACGGAAAATTTTACATGGCCTGCGTATTAAAACAGCTGGACAACTGCGGTGCAATGGTGATATTTGAATCAAAAGACGCAAAAAAATGGACTTACAAAGGAATCTTGGATTCAAGCAGAAATGGCTTCAGCGGAATGTGGGAATGTCCCGACGTGCTTAATTTAGACGGAAAAGACATGCTGATTTTTTCCCCGCAAGAAATGAAAAAAGACTACAACGCCGGATTTCATGACGGAAACAACAGCGTTTATTCAACAGGAATTCTTGACTACAAGAAATTTAAATTCTTCAGCGACATAAGAGCCGAAAATAAATGTTTTGCAGCCCAAATTGACTACGGCATTGATTTTTACGCGCCGCAAACAACAAAACTTTCAGACGGAAGAACAATTCTAATCGCATGGATGCAAGCCTGGGAATCTTACATTACGCCGGAAAATTATTTATGGTCTGGAATGATGACAATTCCGCGCGAACTTTCGTTCAAAAACAACCGGCTGTACCAGAATCCGGTTCGTGAACTGGAGAATTTAAGAGCCGATGAAGAAAATTCAGAAATTCCGCCGGAAAAAGAAAAAACAATTCTGAACCAGCAGGAACGCCATTTTGAACTGGAATTTCAGGTTTCAGAAAAAACTTCCGGAACAATAAAAATAATCCTGGGAAACACAGAAGACGAATATGTCCTGTTAAAAATCGATTTGTACGAGCAAAGCATATATTTTGACCGCTCAAAATCGCAGATTCCCGGAAAAATTTCTGAAAGAAAAGCAAAGCTGCCACCAAAAGAAAAAGAAACAAAAATCAGAATTATCGGCGACACCTGTTCACTTGAAGTATTTGTGGATGACGGCAAAATGGCTTTTACAAACACATTCTTTCTTTCCAAAACAAACACAGATTTGCGCATAAAAAATGAAACTTCGCAAAAAATACGCTGCAAAACCTGGAAACTCCAGAAACAGGAGGCTAGATAAGATATGACAAGCAAAAAAGAATTTGATGTTATCGCATTAGGTGAGCTTTTGATAGATTTTACCCAGAACGGAACAACCGATCAGGGAAACTGGCTGATGGAAGCAAACCCTGGCGGAGCGCCGTGCAATGTTCTTGCAATGCTTTCAAAACTCGGACACAAAACAAGTTTTATCGGACAGGTTGGAAACGATATGTTCGGAAAAATGCTAAAAGAACGGGTTTCTTCAATTGGAATTGACGTTCAAAACCTTGTGTTTTCGGACGAGTACAACACAACCTTGGCATTTGTTCACACAGCGCCAGACGGCGACCGCGACTTTTCATTCTACAGGAAAAGCGGAGCAGACGCATTTCTTTCAAAAGATAAAATCAATTCAGAATTAATAAAAAGCGCAAAGATTCTTCATTACGGAAGCCTTTTGATGACAAACAAAACCGTAAACGAAGCCACGGAGTTTGCCCTTCAAACTGCAAAAGAAAACGCAATTATGCTTTCGTTCGACCCGAACCTTAGAAAACCGCTCTGGAATTCAATTGAAGAAGCAAAAGAACGAATCTGGTACGGAATTTCGATGTGCGACATTCTGAAAATCGCAGAAGAAGAGCTGGAATTAATAACCGGAGAAACAAGCATTGAAAAAGGAATAGAAAAAATCCGGCAAAAATATTCAATTCCGCTCATAACAGTAACAAAAGGCAAGCACGGAAGCGACTGTTTTTATGCAGACGGAAAAACAGAACTAAAAGCCAGCGTTCCAACATTCTCAAACGTAAAAACCATCGACACAACCGGAGCGGGAGACACATTCTGCGCCTGCATCCTTCACGAAATCCTTGAAAACGGCTACAAAAACTTTACCCAAGACCGCCTGACCAAAATGCTGACATTCGCAAACGCCGCAGCCAGCCTAATCACAACAAAAAAAGGCGCCCTCTGCGTAATGCCGAACAAACACCAGATTGAAGAACTGATGGATTCAGCAAAAATGTAGAATAAAAAGGCAGAAATTCTTTTTGGGAATTTCTGCCTTTTTATTAAAAGCAAGTTTTTGATGACTTCTGGTTATTCTACATTTTTCTGGAGAATGTCGCCTAGTTTTGACGAATTTGTATTTTCTTGCATTTACAACTTATTTTATGATTTTTTGGTTGAGAACACAAGAAATAATTTTATTAAAAAACTTTTTGCATAAACACACAATATAAGCATTTTCTTTGCCTTGATTCATATCCACCCGAACTCTCTACAAAAACATGCACATATAATGCGGAATCGTGATTTTCCGCCGGACGCCTTTTGTAAGCAGACATTCGTTTCTTTTTGTTTTTCACCACTTAACATAATCAAATTATGCAGATTTTTAGAACAGTTTTTGACTCATAAATGCATATTTTTAGAATGTTTTTTGTCTTTAGAATACAGTTTTATGTACCTCTCAATATCGTTAAGCCATAAAAAAACGGCACAAAACTTCGATAATTCGACAATCTCTATTAAATCTTACATTCATGTATAAACCGTTTTAATAAAAAAGCGCAAAAATAAGGGAATGTGTAAAAAAGCCCATTGAATCCAATATTTTTATTTCCTAGCTTTATTCCGTATTTTATATCCTCATATTTTTCAGATTTTATAAGATTGTTTAAGGAAGCTGTTGCATTGTCATTCGCTTTTACTTCAATAGGAATCAAGGAATCCGCATCCCGAATAAAAAAATCCATTTCCAAAGTTGACTTTTCATTTTTATAATAGTACAAATCATAGCCTTGCTTCTTGAGCATATCCCCAACCATGTTTTCGTAAATCGCGCCTTTATAGGTATTGAAGTTCTTGTTTTTCCGCAAATCTTCCTGAGATTCTTCATCGAGCGAGGCAATCAAAAGCCCTGTATCGCGGTAATAGATTTTGTAATCGTTCGGCTTGTAGTTCCCTTTTAATGGCAAAGCGCATTCTTCCAGACAGTAACACACATTGATAATTCCAGCATCTTTCAGCCAGTCTACAGTTCCAACATATTCTCTGTTTCTTGAACCAGAAGCAATTTTTGAAATCTGATACTTTTTATTTTCTTTTGCAAGAAACACAGGAATATTATTATAGATATTTTTTAGTTTTCCTTTGTCCAGACCTTTTGCATACTTTGTAATGTCCTCTTCATAATCTGTAAGAATTTCTTTTTGCATTGCCAGAGTTCCAGAGAAATTATTCTGCTCTATGAATGACTTCACAACGGCTGGCATTCCACCTAAAATCATATAATCCCTGAAATGTTCCATCCAGACATTAAATTCTCCCTGTGAAAAAGGCTCAAGATTTTTTATATGATTAAAAATATCGTCTATTTGCTCCTGATGATAACCTTTTGCCCACAGAAACTCTTCAAAATCAAGAGAATGCATTTCATAGTCTGTTTTGTGCCCCACACTTACAGATGTAATATCCTGATAATTTATTCCAAGCATTGAGCCTGAACAAATCACATCAAAGCGACCATCAATCTTGAACGCTTTTAAAGACGTTGCACAATCCGGAAAAGCCTGAAGCTCATCAAAAAAGATGAGAGTATTTTTAGGCTCAAAAACAAAGGTTGGATTTATAAGAGAAATTTGCTTGATTACGCTTTCTGTTGAATATCCGTTTGAAAAGATTTGCTTGTATTCCGGTTGAGTTATAAAATTTATTTCGATAAAATGTTTGTAAGTTCTCCCGAACTGTTCAATGGAAAAAGTCTTTCCTATCTGTCTTGCGCCTTTAATAATCAAAGGCTTTTTTTCGGGATTTTTCTTCCATTCTATTAGATATTCATCGATTTTGCGTTTTAATGTAACTTCCATATTCACAGAATATAAGATTAATCACAAAATTCCAACAATAATTATCTCAAAAATCACATTTTTCCATATAAATAAAGCGTATTTTTCACAAAATTCTTTTTTAATAAAAGAAAATGTGTGCGAAAAAATAAAAATTGACTATACTATTCAATAAGTATGAAACTTCAAAGTCCAACCTTCGCAAATGCCGTCGCCAACCTAATAATAAAAAAAGTGTCCTCTGTGTAATGACAACCAAACAGCAGATTCTGGAATTGATAGATTCGGCAAAATAAATTTTATTAATTCTATAAAAAAAGTCCTAATAGACTTTTCTATTAGGACTTTTTCTTATTAATTTGAAAAAATTGATATTTCAGACTTATCAAAGACTCGGGTGATTTGTTTTACCTCTGAAGAAGAATCTTCAGTTATTAACGAACTCCACAATTCTTTATCAAATCGATTTTCTAAATAAATATATCTTAAAACTATAATCAAATCATATTTATCAACATCAACTGATGCCCGAAAATCCATGAAATTACAATACTTTTCAGTTGATTCTATTTCAGTAAGTTTATCAACAACTTTATCAAAAAGATCTTTCTGAATTTTAAAACATTGTTCATAAATTTGAGATTCTTCTGACTCTTGTAAATATGGATAACAATCTCTAGATATTGCATATACATATCCATCTGATAAAGAAGAATCTATACTTTCCTTATATAAAGCTATAAGTTGCCTTTTCCAAATACAATATAATGCTTGGATTTCTTTATTTTCCATAATGTACCCCTATCTTCTTATCTAGTAATTATAAAAGATAAAATACTCCTAACTATCCCAATAATACTTGCTACTCCAAATATGATTAAAGGAGGCCAAAAAGTTCCAAAATCTTCACATAGATTTAAAAGCACTCCTGTATATAAAAGCCAAGAAACAAATGCAACAACACCAGAAATAAACAAAGCTGTTACTAAATTTCCAAACCTAGTATCGCCAGTAATCTCTTTAGTCATTTTAAAACCAATATCTGTAGGATTTATCAGAATATTACCAGTTTCATGCAAAGTATCTTGAAAAACACTTGCTCCCATACTATAAAGGGTTAAAAAACCTGTAATAATTGCCATTTTTATAGGAAAGTAAACAAAAGGATCACTCTCTACATCAACTTTAGAGCGAATGAATATAATAACAATAATAATTCTTGTAATATTAATTAAAATTTTTACAATCATACATGGAAGAGGTTTTATAATTGATAAAACCAATAAGCCTCCTAATATAATTACACCAATGATTATTCCTACAATGTAAAGTGTTTCCATATTTTTTAAACTCCTTTAGAAAACATTTCTGAAAATATAACAATAGCTCCAACTATAAAACCAACAACAGCAGCTATTGTTAATAAAATACTTTTTAAAGTATTTATTCTTTTTCCCATAAAATCCTCCTCTCTTTTTAAGTCAAATATTATTGTACTTTCGTATTTTTATATTGTCAACAAATCTTTATATCATAGTAAAAAATAAATTGACAGGAAAAATATGCTAGGCGAACAAATAAAAAAATTACGATTAAATAAAAATTTAAACCAGGTTGATTTGGCAAAAAAACTTGGTGTCACAAAACAAAGTATTTCTAATTGGGAAAATGAAAATATAATGCCTTCAATTGATATGTTAATAAAAATCGCAGATTTGTTTGGTGTAACAACAGATTATCTTTTAGGACTTTCCGAAAAACATACTTTAAATACAGAAAAACTTACAGAATTACAGATTGCACACATTCAGACAATTATAAATGATATTCTGGAAAGTCAGAAAACTTCCTAAACTTTTGATTTAATTATCCATTTCAATTCTTTTATATCATCAATAATTTTTTCGTTATATAAAACATTTCCTTGTCTGTCTATTTGTAAGATTTTAAATATGGATTTCACTTTTTTTTCTGAAAAACCTCTTAAAAGATTCATGAACTTTTCCAAAAATCTGAAATTTTCTTCACTGAGGCTATCAATATCAAAACATTTCTTAAAAATTCCATACATGATATAAAAGCGGTTTGTATTAAGCCTAAGACGCCCAAGATAAAAATCCTTATTTATAACAAATTCAGAAATATAACTAAAATCATCTATATAATATGAATCATTTTTGTCTTCACTTTTTATTTGCAACCCAAGATTATCATGAAAAGAATATAATTCCCATTTATAACTTGCCGGCAATTTTTTCATTCTTTTTTTTAAATTCTCATAATTTTCAATAAACTCTGCAAAGTTTTTACATTCAAGGCTGCCTTTTAGATTAATAAGCTCGTCAATTTTTTTTCCATATTTTGAATAAGAAACAATATTCGAAAGACAAATTTCATCATAACTTTCAGTGCTGACGAAAAAATCACCAAAATCTGTTTTGAATTTTATATCATCACAGCATCTTGAAGAAATTTCTATGCAAACAGGATTTTTTGATTTTAATACACTAGCACTTTTTACAATCCAAAAAATTATGTCATTAACCGTAAATTCAAAATAAGATTTTGGAGAAGAAATCAGTTTCACAAAGATATTATTTTCATTATTATACAAACCCTTTTCATCAAAAAAATCTCTGTATCCATCAAGAAAACACAATTCTGTTTCTAGAAAAAAATCCTGCAAACATTTTTTTGCATTTTTAAAATGATATTTTGAAAACTTAAAAGGCGGCTTGAACTTTTTTATAACTTTTCTTCCATATATACGATGTTCTGGCTCGTTGTCCTGTGCATGGGAGTACAACTTTTTTTATTTGCATTGTATTCCAGCATAAATTTACGTTCATTTTCTGAAGCACAATCTTTTTTGTTATAAGCAAGAACCAGAACAAAATCATTATAAATACGTTCCGCCCAATACTTTATTGAATAAGAAGCTCCTGTACACCACTTTGCTCCTTGCCCGCCGCAATTAAAAGAATTCACATAAACCGCGCCATTATAAGTCAAAATCTGAACAAAAAGATATTCTTCAGTTTCTGCAATTATATAAAAGTCGCTGTTTTCAAACTGATATTTTATATCTTTTAGCCTATAATAATCTTCGTAAATTTTGTCAAAGTTTGCTTTTGTAAGTTCTTTTCTGTTATGCCAGTTTACAGAACTTTCCAACTGCCGATTCTTTCTAAACAAACTTTTATAGCGTTCTTTATCATCATCTGAAGCATCTGGAATTTTATCTATAAATCTATCTTTTGGAAAAACCTTATTAATTTGGAATTTGATTTCTGCCATGATTTTTATACTATCATGACTTATTCAATTGTCAAAATTGAATAAACACTTTTTGTATGCCCAGAAACCTTCAAGAAATATGCATATAACTATGAAAAAAAACTTCCAGCATTGTGGAATAAAGCCTTGAAACAGAAACATTGGTTTTGCCTGAAAAAAAATCACACGGCCGTTTTGCTGCGACATGTTTTTTATAAAACTGTGATTTTTTTTCAAGCTGCCGGGCGCCTTTTGTAAGCAGACGCCCTTATTTAGTTTGCCATAACTCCCTGGGAATTCTCAATTTCGTAGCCGGTCATTTCTTCAATTACTTTGTCCGGGTAGCCAAGTTTTTTTGCTTCAACGTACAATTCCTGGGTAAGTTCGGCTGTTCCATTTTCAGAAAGCTCCGCGCCTTCTTTTATCATCTGGAACATATCTTCCATATCAACAAGATTCATAAGTTTGTTCAGGAACCATTCGTCTATCATTGTAACTTTATGGATTTCTTCCACAGTCATAATTCCGCGCTTTAACGCCTGGAAAACTGCAAACAAGCGCTGGTCAGTACACTGGCCGACCCGCTCAATGATTTTTTCATCAGATTCTTCTTTAAACTTTTTAAGGTTCAGGGAAGTTACGCCTATTTCCGCGCCACGGGCAGCCTTCATCAACGCTTCTTCAAAAGTGCGTCCAATAGCCATAACTTCGCCAGTCGCCTTCATCTGAGTTCCGAGTTTTCTTGCCGCATAGACAAATTTGTCAAACGGGAATTTTGGCATTTTTACAACAACGTAATCCAGAACAGGCTCAAAACAGGCAGAAGTCTTCTTTGTTACAGAGTTTGGAATTTCATCAAGATTATAGCCAATTGCAATCAAAGTAGCTATTTTCGCAATCGGGTAACCAGTCGCCTTAGAAGCCAGCGCAGAAGAACGTGAAACACGCGGATTTACCTCGATTACTGCATATTCAAAAGATTCCGGATTCAACGCAAACTGACAGTTACAACCGCCTTCCATTCCAAGGGAAGAAATTATGTTCAAGGAAGCGGTTCTTAACATCTGATATTCCTTGTCAGAAAGAGTTACCGTCGGCGCAATTACAATTGAATCTCCTGTATGAACGCCAACCGGATCAAAGTTTTCCATTGAACAGACAGTCAGAACGTTTCCGCTGTGGTCGCGAACAACTTCAAATTCAATTTCTTTCCAGCCGGAAATACATTTTTCAACAAGAATCTGATGAATCGGAGAACGGTGCAAGCCATTGTGCGCAATCTCATTGAATTCATCTTCATTATTGGCAATACCGCCGCCAGTTCCACCCAAGGTAAACGCAGGACGAATAATCGCCGGAAAACCGATTACATTTTTTACAAAATCAAGAGCATCCTCATAAGTTGTTACAACCTTGGAAGGAATGCAAGGCTCTCCTATTGATTCCATAGTATCCTTGAACATCTGGCGGTCTTCTGCCTTGTCGATTGTCTCAGGCTTTGCCCCGAGCAGCCGGACATTGTGCTCTTTCAAAAAACCTGATTTTGCCAGTTCCATGCACAAAGTCAAACCAGTCTGTCCGCCAAGTGAAGAAAGAATTGAATCAGGCTTTTCCTTTTCAATAATTCTTTCTATAACTTCCGGAATCAACGGTTCAATATAAATATGATCAGCCATTGCGTGGTCTGTCATCAAAGTCGCAGGATTTGAATTTACAAGAACAACTTCAAGACCCTGCTCCTTTAAAGCCTTGCAGGCCTGACTTCCGGCATAGTCAAATTCTGCCGCCTGACCGATAATAATCGGACCAGAACCAATAACCATAACTTTGTGAATATCTTTATTAAGTGGCATTTTTTCCTTCCTAAATTTTTAAGCCTTAGCCTTTGTGGCTTTAATTGTTGAAGCAAAATAAGCAATCGCATCAACTCTTTCGTATTCAGATTTGAAATTCTTAAAATAATCGTGATTATTAATGAGCGTTACAAATTCATCGAACAGGAAATTTGCGTCAAGCGGACCAGAGCAAGCCTCCGGGTGAAACTGAACGCTGAATGCAGGAATTTTTGTATAAGTCAGACCTTCGCAAGTTCCATCATTTGTATTAACAAAACTTTGAACCGCTCCTTCCGGCAGACAATCATTTTTTACAGCATAGCCGTGGTTCTGCGAAGTAATGTAAACGCGTCCTGTTTTTGTATATTTTACAGGCTGGTTCGCGCCGCGGTGACCATATTTTAGTTTCATTGTCTGCGCTCCGTTCGCCAGAGCCAAAAGCTGATGTCCCAGACAAATTCCAAAAATCGGAATTCCTGTCTTCAGAAGTTTTTTGATTTCTGCAATAATTCCGGCATTTTCCGCAGGATCACCAGGTCCATTGCTGAGCATAACTCCATCCGGATTCAAAGCCATAATCTGTTCCGCAGTATATGAGCATGGAACTGTAACAACTTCAAGACCGCGCTTTAAAAGTTCACGGCGGATATTAGCTTTTGCGCCAAAATCCCAAAGAACAACCTTTTTGCCCTTTCCGGCTTTCATCGCTTCTTTTTCATCATTTATTTTAGTTCCATCCGCAGTTACCGGAACAAAGCGGTATTTTGCACTTTCAGAAAAAACAACATCCGCAGGTTCTTCTACACCGGTCGCGCTGCCTGTTACAGACTCAACAGCTTTTTCAATTTTGTATGATTTTATTTTTTCAAGAAGAGCAGTTTTTTTCTTTTCATCTTTTAATGCCGCAAAAGCTTCCAGAGCGTCCTTGCTGTTTCCGCTTATAAGCATGCCGTTCATAACGCCAACTTCGCGCAAAATCTTTGTAAGCCTGCGGGTATCAATATCGTAAAGACCTATAATGTTCTGTGATTTTAAATAAGAATCCAAATCTCCATCGCAACGGAAATTAGAAGGTTCCTCACACCACTGACGCACAATATAACCGCGAAGATTACACTTTGAACTTTCGTAATCCTTCTTTATGTCGCCATAGTTTCCAATAAGTGGAAAAGTTTGTGTTACAATTTGACCATAATAACTTGGATCTGTAAGAGTTTCCAGGTAACCATTCATACCTGTAGTAAAAACTGTTTCGCCAATTATTATTCCTTCAGCGCCAAATGACCTTCCTTCAAAAACCAGTCCGTTTGCCAGGACCAAACATGCTTTAGTATCCATACTAAAATGTCATTATATCAAATCTTATCTAGTATGGGAATGGGAATTTTTACCTGCAAAAACAACAGCACAACGTTTTTATTCAGATTTACATGGGCGCAAATTAAAACCGCAACCAGCTTTTCAGTGTTGGCAGAGGCTGTAAATAAAAATTTTCATCCATATTATAAAATAAAAAACAACATCCAGTTTTTTTCAACGCGCACAAAAAAAAGCGGGCACAGCCTCCGGCTTCGCCGCACTTCCAATCTGGCGCAAGAATATTTTTCATTGCTATTCCTGGGAAAACCGGCAGTTCATTTTTTTTCCTTTTTGCAATACCAGTATTTTTCAGTATTTCATAAGCACAGCGCTTTTCAATGTTTCACGGAAACCAACGGACACCGGAACAACATTCTGAATGACATCTGTTCCAAAAAGAATTGCAACCGGGCACATTTCCGGCTCAGACATCAACGGATGCACCCAGCGCACGGCTCAATTACTTTGAAAATTCTGCGACGTTGACCATGCACGTATCAGACACATCATTTCCAGCGTCTGTTGCTTTCAGCCAAAAATAATATTTTTTCCATCGGCGTAAACAAAACAAGGCGCGCTGGCTTAAGGAATATTTACAGTCCGTGTATTTTAACCAGATTCAACGGCCGGGCTTTCGCATCGTAATATGCCTTAGAAGAATCATTCGTTTCCAAAAATCCGGAAATTGCGTTCGTTGCGCCATCAAGACTTATTTTTACATTAAAAGAACGTAAAGTTTACATCATAAGCAATTGTGTTATCCGCCATGGAATTGATAACAAAATTTTTGGCGCGCCAAGTTTCTATGACGAATTACAATCATCTTCATTCGTCTAGCGCTTCAATCAAAAAAAAATGCAAGACATAATGCTGTACGTTTTGATTTTAACGAAAATGGGCAGCACGTCTTCAATCTGACACATCATACAATCATTCTTTTTATAAAAAACGCATAATTTTGCCGCCGCTACCGGGAAACTTTTTCTCCAGAGTATAGATTTACAGCATTCCGAAATATTCAAAACAAAAAGAAAAAAAACACTTTCTTCCAACAGAAAACCGTCGGTTTTTCAACCTGCAAAAAAGTCTGATTTCAGTCTGTGAATAAAACGATTTTTTATCCTTCACAAACCAAGATATTTTTGACTAATAATCGTTCGTTTGAAAATTTTCATACAAACGTAAGTTATAGTTTTTATAAACTTCCGTTCGTTTGTTTACTGTTTCACGTGAAACACAGGTTTCTACACATTTTTCTCTTTTTCTAAAAAAAATGCAGATTAGTAAAATTAACTTACAAAACAATCAAAAAAACTCAATTTAAATTAAAATCACCAAGATTTTTGTTTCACGTGAAACAGCCTCCACCCACCCTAAAATCTCCTTAAAAAATCTCTAAAAAAAATCAACAAAGTGTAAAGTTTCACGTGAAACAATAAAACACAGAATACAGATAAAAGTATCATTTACCGCAATAAAAGAAAAAATCATAAATAATAAAAATTGCTCCAATTTACACACAAATACAAAAATCCAGAAATATAAAAAATCTGACCGAATCCAAAATTATTATTATTAAGATAAATCATAACCCTTTGAATATATTTTCTTCTGATATTTTCCCTGCCGGATATAATCTGAAAAAATCTTACCTGCAAATATTTTTATAAACACAAAATGTTTCACGTGGAACATAACCATAAATTAAAAAGAACCATTATCTTCAAACAATCTGGCCTACATAATTTTAAACACAAGTTATCCACAATAAGTGGATAAAAAGTGGATAAGTTATAAAATCATTTTAAAACAAAAAGGGCCAGTCTTCCGACTGACCCTTTGCCTGATGTATAAATATTTCCCTAGTTAATACTACTACCCTTTTTTTACTATAATATAAAAAGCATAATTTGTCATCTAAAAAAAATATTTTTTCATATTTTTTATAAAATCTGTAATTCTTTATATTATAAAGAATTAATCTTCATTTCTAGGAACTTTATCAAATCCTACAAGGAAATCCGGTTCTGAAACCTTTACAACCTTAACTCCTGTAGACTGATTGCCCTGCTGCGTGATAGTTTCCGCTGTAACCCTTAAAGTTTTTCCCTGGCTTGTCATGCAGACGATTTCATCCTTGTCAGAAACCGCCAGAACTCCAACTATTTCACCGCGGGAGTCCGTGTTTCCAAAAATCTTCTGTCCGCCAGTTCCTCTTCCATGAGGATTAAAGTTTTCAAACTTTACACGTTTTCCGTAACCCTTTTCTGTAAGAAGAAGAATGCTGTCATCTGCCTCAATTTTTATTGCTCCGGAAATTTCATCGCCTTCAGAAAGCTTCATTCCTTTTATGCCGCTGCTGGCTCTTCCCATACATCGGACATCTTTTTCGCTAAAGCGCAGGGCTTTTCCACGTCTGGTAACAAGAAGAACTTCTGATTCTCCATCTGTCGGAATCGCGCTTATAAGTTTGTCGCCATCCCTCAATTTAAGACCGATAATACCTCTTGTCTTCGCATTGGAAAATTCTGAAGTCTGAACTTTCTTTACAATGCCATTTGCTGTTGTCATAAACAGATACTGGTCTTCGCTGAATTCACGCAGAGTTACAACAGTCGTTATTTCTTCATCCGCTCCAATTGCAATCAAGCTCTTGATATTTGTTCCACGTGCGTTTTTAGAAGATTCAGGAATTTCATGGACTTTTATCCAATATGCTTTTCCGATATTCGTTACAAACAAAATGTGGTCGTGTGTTGAACCAATAAAAAGCTGGTTTACATAATCATCTTCAATAAGGGATGCGCTGTTGCTTCCAGTTCCTCCCCTACTCTGCTTTTTGTATTGAGTTACAGAAACCCGCTTCATATAACCAAGTTTAGAAATCATGACAACCATGTCTTCTTCCTTAATCATATCTTCAACGTTTATCTGTTCAACTTCATCGGCAATAATGTCTGTCCGGCGGTCATCACCGTATTTTTCTGCAAGTTTATTAACATCTTCCTTTATAAGATTTAAAATCTTTTCATGATGTTCCAATAAATCCTGTAAATAATCTATCCAGGCCTGAAGCTCTTTTATTTCTTTTTGCAAATCTTCAATCTGCAAATGAGTAAGACGCTTAAGCTGCATATCAACTATAGCCTGAGCCTGCTCGTCGTCAAAATTAAATCTCTTTTCAAGGGAAAGTTTTGCAATTTCAGTCGATTCACTTCCGCGGATAATTTTGATTACTTCATCAATATTATTGATTGCCGTAATCAATGCTTCCAAAATATGCATTCTGTGTTTTGCAACTTTTAAGTCATAAATTGTGCGGCGGGTAATTACTTCATCACGATGAGAAACATAATGACCAATGAGCTGCTTTAGATTTAAAATCTCAGGCTTTAAATAAACCGCAGGAAGTGTCAAATACCCAGGTTCTTCGTAACGAGGAGGAACTCCTTCTTTTTCCTTAGGAACAAGTGCAAGGTTTATTATACCAAAATTTGACTGCAAGTCTGTTTTTGCAAAAAGCTGGTTCAGCACAAGTTTTGTAATTGCACCTTTCTTAAGCTCAACTACAAGGCGCATTCCAGTCCGGGCAGAAGATTCTTCGTTTGCATCTACAATGCCATCAATTACTTTATTTTCTTTCAGGTCATTAATTTTTTTTATGATTGAAGTTGTATTCACACCGTACGGAACTTCTGTAAATACAATTTTTTCACGACCCTTTTTATCTGTTTCAATTGTGAACTTTGAACGGATTGTTACTCTTCCACGGCCGGTTCTATAAGCTTTTTTAATGCCATCACGGCCATAAATAATTCCGCCTGTTGGAAAGTCCGGACCTTTTATGTATTTCATCAATTCGTCAATTGAAATTTCAGGATTGTCGATATAAGCGCAAATTGCAGCCGCCACTTCACGAAGGTTGTGAGTCGGCATATTTGTCGCCATGCCGACTGCAATTCCTGTTGTACCGTTACAAAGCAAGAAAGGAAATGCTCCTGGAAGAACAGAAGGCTCTTTTGTTGTGTCGTCAAAGTTTGGAACCATATCAACGGTATTTTTAGAAATGTCGGCAACCATTTCTTCCGTGATTTTAGACATTTTTGCTTCGGTATAACGGTATGCGGCCGGAGGGTCTCCGCCAATTGAACCGAAGTTTCCCTGAGGAATTACAGTTGTGTAACGCTGTGCAAAATTTTGTCCAAGACGAACAAGAGCATCGTAAACAGAAGCATCTCCATGCGGATGGTAATGACCAAGAACTTCACCAACGATTGTAGCGCATTTTTTTGTTTTTCCGCCGGACTCAAGATGAAGAGTATCCATCGCATACATAATTCTTCTGTGAACAGGTTTTAATCCGTCACGAACATCCGGCAATGCACGCTGTACAATTACCGACATTGAATAATCGATATATGCTTTTTTTACTTCTTCTTCAATTGGAATTTTTATTAAAGTTCCGCCTTCCGCGGTTTTTGTCTGTTCTAACATTTATGATTTCCGTTTTGGTCATTGAGCTTTTCGAAATGACCATTTATTTTTTAAGAAGTGGTTTCGACAAGCCCAACCACCATAATATCTTAAATATCCAAATTAGCGTAACTTGAATTTGTTTCTATAAACTCACGGCGAGGCTCTACTTCCTCACCCATGCAGACAGTAAAAATTTTGTCAGCAGCTTCTGCATCTGGAATTGTAACAACCCTCATGTGCCGGTGGGCAGGATCCATTGTTGTATCCCAAAGCTGATTTCCGTCCATTTCACCAAGACCTTTGTAACGCTGTACATCCGCTTTATTTCTGTTTTCACCAAGTTCCATAAGGGCATTATCGCGTTCCTGTTCTGAATAGCAGTAAACAGGATCTTTTTTGCCTAACTGGACTTTAAATAAAGGAGGCATCGCAAGGTAAACATATCCTTTTTCAATAAGCTGCGGCATATATCTGAAGAAGAACGTTAAAAGCAAAGTTCTGATGTGAGAACCGTCAACATCGGCATCCGCCATAATTATAATCTTATGGTAGCGAAGTTTTTCTATATTAAAGTCTTTTCCAAATCCTGTTCCAAGAGTATTAATTACAGGTTCCAGTTTTTCATTGCTCATAACTTTATCTGCAGAAACTTTTTCTACGTTCAGCATTTTTCCCCAAAGAGGCAAAATCGCCTGGGTCTTTGCGTCACGTCCATCTTTTGCAGAACCGCCGGCAGAATCTCCTTCGACAATGTAAACTTCACAAATTTCAGGGTTATCTTTTATTGAACAATCTGCAAGTTTTTCAGGTTTTTTAAAACCAGTTAAACCTGACTTTTTACGGCTTGCGTCTTTTGCTTTTCGGGCTGCAATTCTGGCAGTCGCCTCGGCAACGGCCTTTTCAAGAACTTTTTCTACAACATGAGGATTTTGTTCAAAGAAAATTGTAAGCTTCTCTTTTACAAGAGAATCAACTATTCCCCTGACTTCAGGATTTCCAAGTTTATCCTTTGTTTGACCTACAAATTCCGGTTCAGGAACTTTCATTGAAAGAACTGCAACAAGTCCGGCTTTTACGTCATCTCCATTTATTTTTTCGTAAGGATCATCTTTTGGATCTATTTTACCGTCTTTTTTTGGCATCCGCTTTTTTATCTTTTCATTTGAATCAAGAAATTTAGATATAACAAAAAGAAGCGCCGATTTAAATCCGTCAAGGTGTGTACCGCCGTCTGTTGTCCTAATATCGTTTACATAAGTGTGAATGTTTTCGGAATAAGTTTCGTTGTATTGAAAAGAAAGTTCTGTTATTACATCATCTTTTTCGCCTGTAATATAAATAGGTTCTTCAGGATACTTGAATTTTGCCTTTGAATTGATTTCAGCTACGTAATGAACAATTCCGCCTTCATATTTAAGAATTTCTTCTTTAGGATTTTCGAGCCGTTCATCCCTAAAAACAATTGTTATTCCGCTGTTTAAAAAAGCAAGTTCCTTAAGACGCTGAATAAGAATATCCCAGTCGTAAGTTGTTGTTACTGTAAAAATTGAAGGGTCAGCTTTCCAGCGGATTGTTGTTCCATGAACTGAAGAATCAATGTCGCCGATTACTTCTACTTTTGTTTTAGGAATACCTTTTTCGTATTTCTGCTGATAAATATGCCCATCACGTTTTACAGTTGCTTCCATCCATACAGAAAGAGCATTTACACAGGAAACACCTACACCGTGCAAACCGCCGGAAACTTTGTAAGAACCTTTATCAAATTTTCCGCCTGCATGAAGACGTGTAAGAACAAGTTCCAGTGCAGAAATATGTTCAGTCGGGTGAATATCAACAGGAATTCCACGTCCATTGTCTTCTACGCGAACTACATCATCTTTTTCAAGAGCAACAACAATTTTATCGCAATAACCTGCCATTGCTTCGTCAATGGAATTGTCAACAGTTTCGTAAACAAGATGATGAAGCCCTTTTGGACCTGTAGAACCAATATACATTCCAGGACGTTTTCTTACAGCTTCAAGTCCTTTTAAAACCTGAATATTACTTGCACCATATTCTGCAGCCATTACTTTTTTCCTTGATTTTGTCTAATTTTTGGAAATTTATATTCATAAAATAAACTAACCCTGAGTCACTAAGGCTGGGTATCGTTCGTTTTTATAAGTCATCGTAACCGGTTACATTCCTTGAACACAAATATCATAAAATATAACCTTTGCGCGAATCTTTATTACATTATAGAAATAACTTAATTAAAATATACTTTGATTGATTAAAAAAGTAAAGGCAGTTTATAATCATAAAGTATGAGCGAACAGAATTATAAAGAAATTTGGCCATTTGCAATGGAACAAATACATGAAGAATACAAAAACATCGGCCAGGAAAATGAATTTTTACTCTGGTACAAAATGGAATATCTTGAAGATACTTTAGACACAATCACAGTTTCTGTTCCATCAGAATTTTTGTGGCAGAGAATGCTTTCCAAGGGAAATGTAAAAAAAGTTGAAAACAAAATTTGTGAAATAACCGGACGTTCAAATATAAATATTACTCCTAAATTCAACTCCACTACGATTCAAGCTTCTTCAGATTTTAAGGAAGAATTAAATTCAAAAGAAGAGCCTATAAAAATTGAAAAAGAAACAAAAAAACAAGTTCCAACACATAACAACACAAATTCAACTTTGAATCCAAATTTTACTTTTGAAAATTTTGTAACTGGCGAAGAAATAGGAAGCAAATTTGCATACAATGTTTGTTATGCCGCATCCCTTGCGCCGGGAGAAAAAACAAATCCAATCCTTATTTACGGTGGAGTCGGTCTTGGAAAAACTCACCTTATGCAGGCAATTGGAAACGAAATCTTAAAAAACAGCTCTGAACAGAAAAAAATTTGTTTTATTCAGACTGAAAGTTTCTTGAATGAATTTTCCTCTTCAATAATCAATAAGACAACTGAAAAATTCAAAAGAAAATATAGAAATCTTGATGTTTTTCTTCTCGATGATATTCACTTTTTAAACGGAAAAAGCGGACTTCAGGAAGAACTTTTTTATGTCTTTGAAGCATTGCACAAGAAAAAAGCCCAGATGGTTTTTACATGCGACCGTCCTTTAAACGAAATTGGAAATATGGCAGAAAGACTTGTAAGCCGTCTTGGAAGCGGAGCATGTCTTGACCTTCATATTCCTAATTTTGACACAAGAAAGGCAATCATACATAAAAAACTGGAAATAAAAGACAAGGCATTGCCGGAAGAAATTATTGACTACATTGCAAAAACTGTAGAAACAAACATCCGTGACCTTGAGTCGGCTTTGAACAAAATTATTATGTACACGGAATTTGTAAGTCCAAACATAACCCTTGAAATTGTACAGCAGCAGCTTTCAAATCTTTACGCCGCTCCAGGAACAGGAAATGTTTCCATAGAAAATATACAAAAGGTCGTTGCTGAAGCATATAACATAAAAGTTGAAGAATTAAAAGGAAAAAGAAGAGATAAAAAATATATAATTCCAAGATTCATCGCAGTTTATATAACTAGAGAAATGACAGAATATGCTTACACAGAAATAGGAAACGAATTTGGAGGACGCGACCATACTTCAATAATGAACGGATACAACAAAATTGTTGATAAGATAAATTCAGATCCATCTCTTGCTCAGAAAATAAAAAATTTGATGGAGGAAGTTAAAAAATACACAAAATAAGTATATACTATGTTAAAATGATGTGGATAACTTGTTTATAATGAAAAAAAATAAACAAAATTGTGAATAAGTTATTTAAAAGTGAATAGAACTGCCTTGGTTATAAACAATGCAATTCTTTCATATATAAAAAGATAAATAACTTTTCCACTTTAAACGCGTACTTATTATTAAATTTACTAAATTTATATAAATTTAATAAATTCTAAATCTGTGAATAAAAAGGAGAACTTATGAAATTCACTTTCGACAGAGAAGCAATGATAAAGGAAATTGCTATTGCTCAGGAAATTATTACAAATAAAAGCCCTATTTCAATACTTTCAAATATACTTTTAATAGCAAATGACAACACTCTTACTATAAAAGCTTCTGACACTTCTGTAAATTTTATAACAAGCATTCCAGTTGATGTTATAGAGGAAGGAAGCACAACTATTTTCTGCGATAAATTCAGCACAATACTTTCTTCTTTACCAAACGGAGAAATTGAATTCGAGCAGAAAGACATAAAAGTCACAATAAAACCTGTTTCAAAAAAAGTAAAATTTCAGCTTAAAAGTATTGCAAGTGAAAAATTTGCAGAAATTCCTGAGGCAAACAACGTTCCTTTCTTTGAAATGCCTTCAAAAGATTTAAAGGAAATGATTCAGCATACAATTTTTTCTGTTTCAGAAGACCAGAACCGTTATTTTATGACGGGCGTTTATTTTACAAGAAAAGATGACAAATTTGTAACAGTTTCTACGGATGCAAGACGCCTTTCTTATGCGGAAAAAGATTTGCCGGCAGGAATAAATTTTGAATCTTCTATTGTTCCTACAAAAATTCTTAGGTGCATACTTAAAAACGCGCCGGATGAAGGAAACATTCAAATTGCGATTGTTGAAAAATTGATTTTTGTTCGTTTTGGAAGTTATGAGTTTTCTTCAAAACTTTTGGAAGGACAATTTCCTAACTATCAGAAAGTAATTCCTGAAAAACAAAATTCATATTTTGCGGTTAACAAGTCTGATTTGGAATCAGCATTGCGCAGAATTGAAATTATGATTGATAAAAAAGTTAATAGAGTTCTGTTTAAAATCAGTCCTGGAACTTTGACATTGACTTCTCCTGAATCAGAAATTGGTACAGCGGATGAGGAAATTCCATGTCAGTATGAAGGAAATGAAATAACAATTGCCTTAAACAGCCGTTATGTTTCTGAACCGTTAAAAAATATCAGCACTGAAAATATTGTTTTTGAATTTTCAGAAGTTATGAAAGCAATTACATTGCGTCCTGAACCTGCAGGTGATTTCTTTCATATAATAATGCCAATGAATTTGAACGGCTAGAAAATGCCATTTCTTTCACTTTCTTTATTTAATTTTCGCAATTTGAAGAACGATAAAATAAATCTTCTTTCAAAAGAAGTTTATTTTGTAGGAGAAAATGGTCAGGGGAAAAGCAATCTTCTTGAATCCCTTTATTATTCTGCCTACGGTTCATCATTTAGAACTCATGTTGATTCTCAGATTATAAAAGAAGGTGAGCAGAATTTTGCTATAAATTCACTTTATACTAATGAAAAAGAAAATACTCAAAATATAAAGGTCATATACGACAAAGGAAAAAAAATAATTGAAAAAAATTCAAAGCGTATAAAAGACAGAAAAGAACTTATAAACACAATTCCTTGCGTTATTTTTTGTCATGATGATATGCGCTTTGCAACTGGTGAGCCGGAATTCAGAAGATTTTTTTTAGATCAGTCATTAACAATGTATGATGAGCTTTACATTGATGACCTTAGAAATTACAGAAAAATTTTAAAAACAAGAAATTTGCTTTTAAAAGAATGTAATTATGAGATGCTTGATATTTATGATTATCAGCTTGCTCAAAAAGGACTGGAAATTCAGATTAAACGAAAAAATCTTGTTTTTCAGTTCAATGAAATTTTTGGAAAACTTTATGAGCAAATTTCAGGAATTGAAAATGTAGCTATTTCTTATGTTCCAAGCTGGAAAGAAATAAGGCAGGAGGTAGGAACAAAATTTCCTTCTGTAAATGATATAACGGAGTTTTTAAAGAGTAAAAGGGATCAGGATAAAATAATGCAGACTACCCTTTCTGGTCCTCATAGAGATAAAATAATATTTGTAAAAGATGGAAAACAATTTGTGCCTACAGCGTCAACAGGACAATGCAGGCTTGTTTCTTTGATTTTAAGGATTGCCCAGTCAGTTTATTACACACGATTAACAGGAATAAAGCCTGTTCTTCTTATGGATGACGTAATGCTTGAGATTGACCCTGAAAAAAGACAGAAGATAACTGCGCTTCTTCCGGAATATGACCAGCTTTTCTGCACATTTCTTCCGGGCGAACCATATAAAAATTATATGAAGGAAAGTACGAAAGTTTATAAAATAAAGAATGGAGAATGGTATGAAGAATGAAATCATTGACTGTTCTGAAATGCTTACAAGAACTTTTGACAACATAGAAAAATCAACTTTAGAAAAAAATAATAAATTCTATTCTTCGTGGAAAACAGTTGTAACAAAAATCAACAGGATTGGAGATAAAAATTTTGGTCAGAAATTGTATGACCACAGTTCAATTGTCGATATAAAAAATGAAACTCTTCTTGTGGAAACAGACCATCCCGCATGGTCACAGATGATGCAGTTTTATTCAAAATTTATAATAAACGGACTAAAAATGTACAGTCCTGAAATGCGTATAAAAGGAATAGTATTCAGAACACGTGGAAGCAATGCTGTTTTAAATTCTGTTGATTATGGTGAAGAAATAAAAAAAGCTGATAAAAAATTGTTTGAGAGATATGAAAAAGAAAATGAAATTATAAATAAATATTCAGAAAAAAAGGAAAAAAATAAAGAAGAAAAAGAGGAACTTCCGGAAGAATTAAAAGTAATGTTTGATACGATAAGAAAAAGTATGTTGACCAAAAATAGAAATAATTGATATATTATTTTACTACATTTTGATATTTTATAATTCGCATAAAATATACGGATTTTATTTATAAAGAAGGAGCATTGTACTTATGTTACGTACATACCAACCAAGCAAAGTTAAACGCAATAGAAAATTTGGTTTTAGAGCTAGAATGGCTACTAAAGGCGGACGCAAAGTTCTTGCACGCCGACGTGCCAAAGGCAGAGCAAAACTTTCAATTTCTGACGAAAAGAAGCCATACTGATTTTTTTAGGGATGGAAACAGAGTTAGTCAAAACAGGATTTTTTAAACGCAATGAACGCTTAAAAAATCCTGCTGATTTCAAAACACTGTTTAAGAAAGGAAACAGAGCGAGTATTTCCGGTGCCAGAATTTTTTTTAGAGAAAATGGTACAGAAATAAATCGAATAGGATTTCCTTTGCCTCGCGGTTACGGTAATGCTGTAAAAAGAAATTTGTCTAAACGTTACAGCCGTGAAGCCTATCGTTTTTTTAAAACACATCTGAACACTGGATATGATATTATAATTCTTGTTTATCCTGGAAATGACTCGTTCAGCACGCGATGTGTTCAATTTCGTACATTGTTTCAAAAGGCAGGATTAATAAAAGAATGAAAAATTTTCTTAAAAAATTTTTCTGTTTTTTTATCCGTTTTTATCAAAAATATATTTCGCCTTTGCACCCTCGTTGTTGCAGATTCACACCATCGTGTTCTCAATACGCGTTGGAAGCAATTCAAAAATATGGTTCTGGTAAAGGAACTTTTCTGGCAATAAAACGAATATTACGTTGTAATCCTTTTTTCAAAGGCGGTTATGATCCTGTTCCCTGATTATGGGTTAACTAAAAAATCGCCTGAGGAGAATTTTCATGAATAAAAACACAATTCTGGCAATTGTTCTTTCTACGGTTGTTGTTGTGGCTTCTATTTTTTTGCAGTCACGATTTATGCCAAAAACTCCTGCTAAACCTGAAAATTCAGTTGCTGAAAATGTAGTTTCTGAGCCAACTAATGATAAGGCAGCTGAGGAAATAAAAAATCTCGGCATAAAATCTGTAAAGGAAGTTACAGAAGAAAAGCAGATTGTTGTAAAAACTTCAAAAACTGAAGTAGTTCTTACAAATAAGGGCGGAGACATTATCAGTTATAAATTGACAGACCACATTGACGTTGACACAAAAGATGGCGTTCAGATGGTTGATAATGTTTCTGAGTTTAACAGGGCATGTGCAGTTGCTTTTGGTAAAAATTACAATGCGAAAATTTTAAACGAACTTTTTAATTTTTCGCAGCCGGATGAAAAAACTTATTTGTTTACAAAAAATTTTGTAACAACGGATGATGAAGGAAAAAATCATAAAGTTACATTCGGAAAAAGATACACTTTTGAAGATGACTATATGTTCAAACTTGAAATTCTGTTCCATTCTGATGATGAAACAGAATTTTCTTATACTTTAAGGACTTCTCCGCAGATTGGACCTTATTTTAATCCAAAGCTGAACAGATATGAAAACCGTCAGTTTATTTCTTTTAATGGAAATAAAGCTAAAAGACAGATTATTGGAAACAAACCTGAAATAAAATTGTACGGCAAAGAATATTTGTGGAACGGAATCGGCGGAAAATATTTTGAGGAAATTTTAATTCCTGAAAATATCAATTCAATGGACTATTCTTATTATTCAAATATTGTTGAAGTAAATAATTATGCAAATGCCCAGGTTATTTCCATCAGAAAACCTGTTAAAACGACAGATTTAAAAGATACATATTATATGTATTTTGGTCCTAGAAACGAAAAAGACCTTAAGATTTATAATTCGTCTGAAAAAAATGTATGGAATTTAAGCGGACTTAGACTTACTGAAAGTTTGAATTCAAATGGCTGGCTTGGCTGGCTTGAGACAATCCTTAAGTGGATTATGGAAGTTATTAATAAAGTCGTTCATAACTGGGGTATTTCTATCATAATTATGACGATTTTAATAAAGCTTGCAATGTTCCCGATGACAAAAAATCAATCGATGTCTACGCTCAAAATGCAGGAAATTCAGCCTAAAGTACAGTCTGTTCAGAACAAATATAAGGACAATCCGCAGAAAATGCAGCAGGAAATGGCAAAAGTTTATAAGGATGTTGGATATAATCCGATGAGCGGATGTCTTCCTATGCTTGTTCAGTTCCTTATTTTGTGGTCAATGTACAACCTGTTCAATAATTATTTTGAATTCCGCGGCTCAAGTTTTATTCCTCACTGGATTGAAGACCTTTCTTCTGGTGACAGCATTTATGTATTTAAATTTAATATACCGTTCTTTGGAAATCATCTTAGGATTTTACCTTTTATTTACCTTGCTTCTCAGCTGTTCTTTGGAAAAATTACAAATATGGGCGGAACTGCCGGAGCTGCAGGTTCTTCACAGGCTCAAATGAAAATGATGATGTACGGTATGCCGATTTTATTCTTTGTATTGTTTTATAACGCTCCGTCCGGACTCTTGCTTTATTGGACTGTAAGCAATGTTTTCCAGATGATTCAGCAGATTATAATAAACAAAGCGATGAAATCTAAAAAGGCAGAAATTTCCACCAAAAAAAACAAATAATGGGAGTAATATAAATGACTTACGAATTTGAAGGAAAAACAGAAAAAGAAGCAATTGAAATTGCCGCAAATGAACTTGGTCTTCAGAGAGACCAGTTTGATGTTGAAATTTTGGAATCTCAGAAAAAAACACTTTTCAAGAACGGATATGTAAAAATCTGTGTTCATACTTTGGATGATGTGCAGCCGTCTACATTGAGTACGAAGGGTTCTTCTTTTGCAGCTATAAGCAGAACTGCAATAAATCCTGTTCCGCAGGATGAATTTGAAGAAAAGATGGTTGATTTTGTAAAAAACGTAATTGAAAAAATGGGTTACGATGTAAAGGTAGAGCTTGCATTCCGAGAAGAAAAGAAGATTGGAATAAAGCTTGATTCGCAGAATTCTTCAATTCTGATTGGAAGAAAAGGTAAAAACCTTGATGCCCTGCAGCTTTTGGCAAATATTTATGCGGGACGTCTTGGACATGAAGAAATTCGTGTGATTCTTGATACAGAAAACTACAGAATTCGCCGCGAGGAATCTTTGGTTAGACTTGCCTATACAACTGCGGATAAGGTTCATACTTCTCACAAGTCAATATTGCTTGAACCTATGAATCCTTTTGAAAGAAGACTTATTCATACAACTTTAAACGATATTCCTGATATTGATACAAAATCTGAAGGTGAAGGACTTTATAAACAGGTCCGCGTACTTTACAAAGGATTTGAAAGATAATTTTTTAGCACCATTTTTAAGTTTTAGTTGAATTAAGAGTTTTCTGTTTGTAACTTTTTATAAAATGGTGCTTTTTAATTTTAAATACTGTAGAGGTTAGTTGATATGAAAAAAATTATTTTGGCTGTATTTTGCGTTTTTTGCATGATGTCAGCAGGTTTTTCTCAGAATGTAAATCTTGAAGAGCTTATAAGTCCAGATTACGCAGATTATTTGAAATCAAATGGAAACATTACAATAATTCATCCAAAAAATGAAAAGGAATTGACTTTAGTTCCAAACTGTCCTTATTCAGAGCAGATAAAAAGCGATTTGATTTGTGAAAAAGAAAAAGGAGTTCCTTTTCTGGCGGAATTTTTATATTTGATTCCAAAATCAGAACTTACTGAAGATGTTTCAAAAGTAAATGCAGACAGCATGAGCGTTATTTTCCGTTCAATCAGCAAAATGCAGGGAATGACATACATCCATAACGGCGGAAAAGAAGATGTTCTTTACAAAAAGGCGTATGCGGTCGCTTCTGCTGATTCCAACGAACCTGTTCCAGATCCGCTGGAAGGCCCTACAGATGGTCTTGTGGCTTACGGCTATCAGCATGACCATAGTTTTGGAGATACAAAATATAAGCTTAATTACTATCAAAAAGACAATGTTATTTTTGCAACTTTTTTGAATGTAATACCGATGAGCAAACTTGGAATAAAAGCTGTTATGCCTGAAAACCTTAGGATGAATATTGTTTCCATTGATTTGGGCGATGATTTGCTTTTGTATCTTGTTGCCGATGTAAGCGCAAAAAATTTGCTGGGAGTAAGGGCTCAGATTCAGGATTCAATGACTGTAAGAATGGAAGCGATTTACAGATGGTTTTTGAAGCAGTACAAATAGGAATCTTGAAGGAGCGTTTAAAAAATGAAAATAAAAAAAATATTTATGGCGGCTTTGTTTGGAATTTCAATATTAACGAATGGAGCATGCCGTTCTAAAGGAAATGCTATGGATTCTATCAAGGGAAAAGACGGATTATTTGCAATTATGGAAACTTCTAAAGGCGAGATTGCTCTGGAATTGTATTACAAGGATGCGCCTTTAACAGTTTGTAATTTTGTTGGTTTGGCGGAAGGAACTTTGGATGCTGCCAACGGAAAGCCTTTTTACAATGGATTGAAATTTCACCGTGTAATAAAAGATTTTATGATTCAGGGCGGAGACCCGCGCGGAAACGGAACTGGCGGTCCGGGATATAAATTTGCAGATGAGGAAGTTCCTTATAAGTTTGATAAGTCCGGGTATCTTGCAATGGCGAATTCCGGAGCAAACACAAACGGTTCACAGTTTTTTATTACCCATGTTGAAACTCCGTGGCTTAACGGAAAGCACACAATTTTTGGTCATGTTGTAACTTCCGCAGATCAGGATATTGTAAACGCAGTTGCCCAGGGCGACGAGATAAAATCTGTTAAAATTATCCGTCAGGGTGATGAGGCGCAGGCTTTTAAAGCAACTCAGGAAGATTGGGAAAAACTGAATAAAGTTGCTGTTCAGAAAGCAAACGCTGCAAAAGAAGCAAAATATGCTGCAAAAATTGCGGAAGTTGAAAAGAATTTCCCAGGTTTTGAAAAGACCGTTGATGGAATTTATTATAAGACTACAAAAGCGGGTTCTGGTGCAAAATGTGGAAAAGGTAAAAATGCGAACGTAGACTACAAGGGTTATCTTGTTGACGGAACAGTTTTTGACGGTTCAAGCGGAATGATTCAGGGTGGACACGAAGCTTTGAATTTTACAACTGGAGCTGGACAGATGATTCCGGGATTTGATTCAATGGTTCAGGATATGACAAAAGGTGAAGTAAGAACTTTTGTTCTTCCGCCGGATTTGGCTTATGGCGAACGCGGATATCCTGGAGTTATTCCGGAAAGCGCGTACATTGCTTTTGATGTGCAGTTGAACAGATTTTAGCGGATGGCTTAAGGATAGTAGGGGCACGAAGTGTTTGCAAAACGTGAGGTAAAACGAGCGTTTTGCAAATGAAGGCGAAAGCCGTAACCCCGGATAGCCTGGCGGTACAAAGTACCGAAAGCCCCAAAAAAGAAAATTACAATTTCATTCGGAAAACCTTTGAATTTCGTTCTGGAGTCCAAAGGTTTTTTCGTTCTTCTGGAAGAGAGGAAATTTTGTCTGGCTTAAAGCCAAGCTGTTCAAACCAGTCGGAAGTTTGGGTTGTTAAAATAAAAACGCTGGAAAGATTTTTATTTTTTGCCTGCTGGATAAGATATTCAACGAGTTTTGGACCTATTCCAAGATGAGAGAAGGATTCTTCAACGGCAATTCCTGCAATTTCGGCCTGATTGGTGTCGTAAACGTGAAGAGAGGCTGATGCACGGATTCCACCGTCAATTTCGTAGACTATATAATCTGCAAGGTTTGTATTAAGGTCTTTTTCGGTGCGCGGTAAAAGAATTTTTTTCTGTATGAACGGGTTCATTATTGAAAGAACAGAAGGAATGTCCGTTTGCGTCATTTGGCGGATGTGTCCGTAATTTTGTGAATAAATCATCGTGCCTGAACCAAGGTCGCTGAATATTTCGCATGGAATTGAGCCGTTCTGGGAACCGTTCAGAATGTGAGAGCGCGTTACACCATTTTTACAGGCGTTTTCTGAGATTTTCAGAAGGGAAATAATTTTTTGGTTTTCATTTTTTTCATTTAATTTTATAAAGTTGTGGAGTTCCGTAAGATTCAGGGCGGGAATATTTCCTTCAGAGGAAATTCCGAGCGAGTCCGGAACATTAAAATTTTTTTCTGAAATCACGCCGTTTTTTATAAGAAAGAAAAGTTTGTCGGCCTTTAGATTTGTGGCGATTGTTTCTGCAAGTTTTATTGAAGAAATATTGTAGGGCTTCCCTGCACTGCTCCATCCGATGCACGGAAAAATTGGAATGAATCCATTGTTAAGAGTGTTTTTTATCGCATCTGTCTGTATTTTGTCTATTTCGCCGGCTGTTACGTAATCGATTCCATCAATAACGCCTTTTGCGCGCGCCCTGACCCAGTTTCCGATTGCGGCGGTTATGTGGTTTGCGGCAAGGCTTGTCATTACAATGTTTGAAATGTCGAATGCCGCCATTTTTATAAGGTTTATGCCCTTTTCACTTGTAATTCTTGTTCCGTTTTCGTACGTCCATTTTATGCGTGAAGTTTTTAAAACCTGGTCAATGCGTTTCTTTGAACCCGGCACAATCGCAACTTTTATTCCGGCCTGATGTAAAAGGGAAATGTCGTGTATGTGGCTTGAAAATAAAGGAGAATCTATGATTTCATCGTCAAGATAAATGACAACTGTGGCATTCTGAAATTTCTGGATGTAGCGTATTACATCGCGGATTTGCTGTGCTTTTTTTTCGGTTTTGTGCTGCATATTTTTAGTATACAGTTTATGAACAAAGTGGAAAAGATTTTTTTTGTTTTTGATTTCTCGCGCCAGGTGATGTTGAAATTTATTTCGGAACGTTTATTCTTTTTGTAGATTGTTTTCTGTACGGAATTTTTCTGTATTGTTTTTGCTGTAAACGCAACCGCAATACTGCTGGCGGTAAAGTTCATATTCTTCTGAAAGTTCAAGGCTTCTTTTGAATCCGCCTTTTTTCTTGAAATCCGAAGGAAGCCATTTTGTTTTTTTTATGGAATCGCAGAGTTCCCTTCCGATTGTGTTGATTTTTTCGGAATCCTTAAAAGGTGAAATGCTTAGGGTTGTACAAAAGTAGTCAAAGTTGTTTTTTACAGCGTATTCACAGGCTTTTTTTAGGCGAAATCCATAGCAGCGGCGGCAACGTTCGCCTTTTTCCGGTTCGTCTGCAAATTCAGGGTGATTTTTTATTTCCAGCGCAGAATAGAATTCTTCCGGGTCATAGTTTTGTTCAACGAATTTTACGTTATTTTTGAATGCGGAAGGAAAACGCGGAAGAAAATTTTTAAGTTCATTCAGGCGGCGCAGATATTCTTCTTCCGGGTAAATGTTCGGGTTGTAGTAAAGGATTGTGATGCTAAAATATTTTGAAAGATATTCAAGAACATAGGAAGAACAGGGGCCGCAGCATGCGTGCAGCAATAACGAAGGTCTGGCCGCCGAAGCCGCCAGACTTTCAATTATTTCGTCGAGTTCTTTCTGATAGTTTTTTTTAGCAGATTTCGCAGTCATTTGACTTTGATGTTGTCAAAGGTTTGCCGTCGGCTGTAAGAGCAACTCCTGCAATCTGCGCTGTATGATTTTTAATTTCATAGTAGCATTTACAGAATTTATCAATATCGATTTTTGCAGGTTTCTGAAATGATGCGTCTGCTCCTTCCAGAACAACCGGTGTTCCTGCGGCAGCCCACGGCGCGGTAAGAAGCTCAACTTTTTCTTTTCCGTCTTCTGTGTAATCTGCGGCAAGCAGCATTCCGCGGCTTTCAACGCCTTTCATTTTTCGTGGAGCAAGGTTGGACGCAATGATTACGTGCTGGCCGAGAAGCTCTTCTTCCTTAAGGTATGGGCGCAGACCAGACTGGATGATTCTGTCTTCTCCAGAGCCGTCGTCCATGTGTTCAATGTAAAGCTTATCGCCCTGAGGGTTGCATTCAACAGATTTGATTACGGCGACTTTAAGCTCGATGTGTTCGTTAAAGTAAGCAACCTGGTCTTCTGCAAATTTTGGACCTTCCGATTTTTTTGCAGGAGCTGATTTTGGCTCTTCTTTTTTTTGACCGGTTTTTTCCGCTTTTTTGCTGTGAGGGTCTGGTGTAGCCGCAAGAAGCTCTTCAAGGTCGATTTCGCCGCCAAAGCAAGGTACGGTTATCGCCCAATTTTCCAAAACCTGAGGATGAACTTCGCCAAATACACCAACCTGTTTTCCTTTGATGATTACGGCTGCCTGCCTTCCAGGAATAAATCTTGGGTCATCTGATTCTTTTACTTCATATTTGTGGTCAAGGAAGTAAAGAACAGAAGCAACTTCTGAAGCGGCTGTATTGTAGTTTGCGTTTGATTCTGCTGTAAGGAATCCAAGGCATTGTCGTGTTCTTGTTCCTGTGTTTTCTTCCGGGCAAAGGTATGCAACCTTTCCGATTTCGAAAATTTTGTGCGGATAAATTGCATTTGCAGATTTTGATTCTGCGCGTAGCAATGAAGAGAGAATGTCTGAACGCACAAACTGGTAATTTTCGCTCATTGGATTTGCAATTTCAATTACGTGCGCCGGATCAATGTTCATGTTTTCAATGTAGTCCTTGCGTGAACCTACATAATTGAAAATCATTTCCTGGTAGCCAAGTCCTACCATCAATGTTTTTGCTTTTCTGGAATAATAAGTTATCGGAAGAAGACGGCCGATTGTAAAATCGCTAGGTTTTGCCGGCTCGTAAGTTTCTAGCTTTGTTCCAATCATTACGTCTTCGATTATATCAACTTCGTGAAGGAAGTCGTTTCTGTAAGGAGCAGGAGAAAGCGTATACTCAAAATCATCATCTGCAATTTTTTTGGAAACAACTTTTGAACCCATTCTTGTAAGTGCGTCCAAAACTGTCGCGTCGTCAAAATTAGTTCCAAGAAGTTTGTTTATGTGCTTTAATGTTGCTTTTGTTTCAGGCTGGAAATAGAACGGAGCTACAACATCGCGTCCAAAGCAAGTGTCGTACGGATGTTTTACCATAACAGGCTCGATTTCATAACCGACATCAGCAAAATCGCAGGCGACTATGTTTGCGGCAAGCATAAGATTTTCCATGTTGTCGCCGGTAAGTTCAACCATAAGGCCTTTGTCTCCAACCTGAACTGCGCCAAGGGTTGCGCTGTTGATTACTGGAGGCATAGACATAATTTCATTCTTGTCGTCTGCGAGAATCGGGAATTTTTTTAAATCTTTGATAATCCAGCCGAAGTCCTTTCCTTTTGGATGATCTGTAAGGATTTGGCGACAGGTTAAAGGTTTTTCAAACTGAAGAGGAACAAAAGAAGTAGTGTCCGGGTCAACAGCCTTGTAATGAACAGGGAATTTTATTTCTTCAGCGCGGTAAACGCCCATGGAAATTGATTTTCGCTTGCGGCCAAAATTCCAGGCAAGTTTTTCCTGAGTCTGGACAATATCTTTTAACATCGGGTCATCGATTGCTTTTCCGTTGATAACAAAGGCGACCATGTAAGGGCGAATTTCCTTAAGTTCCGGGTCTACTGTAACAATTCTGTTTCCGCAGTCTTTGATATTATCTTTTGTTGAAAGAAATTTTGAATAGTCAACAGTTTTTCCGCCGCGGTGAATTTTAAGCTGGCGGGCAACTCCGTTTGTTGACCACAAATCAGGACGGTTTGTATCGTTTAATTCAATTTTTATAACTCGTTCTGATTCTGGTATGGAAGTATCTGGTTTTTCATCAAGTTCGGCTTTTGCGTAAGTAAGAACTTTTTCAAGGTCGTCGTAATTATATTTTTTTTCAAGAAGTTTAAAGAAAAGCTGTTCATTTACTTCAATTTTTGGCATTTTTTTCCTCTGAATGGCTTATTAAAAGATGAATTATTATAAATCAATCTATAGAAACATTCAATTGAACGGATTGAATAAAAAACCCGGCATTTTTACTAAATGGATTAATTTCGAGTTTTTTTTACAAATTACGAAAGAACGCTTTCGGCATATTTCCAATTTGCTCAGATGGATTTGGCTC